>Ga0100378_1001079_pt1 | contig 29454 bp, 22 predicted proteins | sample CryGeymeta201502_FD_81535 | JGI IMG/M metagenome (GOLD analysis project Ga0100378, IMG submission 81535) | Groundwater microbial communities from Crystal Geyser aquifers in Utah, USA - Crystal Geyser metaG 2015-02 | ecosystem: Environmental > Aquatic > Deep subsurface > Groundwater | place: USA... | reverse complement strand
TAGATGTTATTCCAATTTATGCATTTAACTTTTGACCTAGTTCATAAAACTGTCAATAAAGTTATGCAAATATGTGGAGTTATTACTGAACTCTCTTTCTCGTTTGAAGTTGTTGAGCTTGCATTACAGTACTTGCAATTTTTGATAAAAATCACCTTTACTTTGGGTATTCCTCAGAGAAAATAAGTGATACAATCTGAGCATATTCTGATACAATTAGACCTCTGAATTATGGTTTGGTGTCTGCCAGAAAGCTTAAGAATTGAATGAGGTGACAATATGCAAGTAAGTAGATTAATTTTGGCATATGAACCTCATGAATTCGAAAATGGTATTATTGGATGATGGTTGAGTGATTTCCTCATTTTCGGATTGACTGACCTCCATTTGTGATTCACCTTTTCGGAGGTCAGTAGGAACTTAGTAATTCCAGTCGTTGAGGAAGTTTTCTATGTCTTCGATCATGAAGTTGTCCCTCACTAATTTGTACCGACCATAGCCTGAGCTCATGAGAGATAAAGCTACAATAATATGAGCTTTGATCAAAGCTATCTCTTCACTATCAGCATTATATCTATTTCTGCTGACTTACTCGCGAACTATTCTTTTTAAGGTTAAAATATTGTAATTTTTCTCATTGAAGACCTCATTTAATCTAGACAGATGCCTATCTTTTATGGAACAATTAATTTTGGTCTAGCTGTTGGTGAGATGCGATTGTTCAAGGCGGACCTGAATGCCAAGAAGCTGGATTGATATTTTTAGCTTGACTGCAGTTTCAAAACTTGAATCGAGAATATTTTCATTGGACACTTAATCGCATCTTTTTTATAGTTAGGATAGCAGATACAGTAGACCTTTGTTGGTCGATAAACGATAGAGCTACTTGATAAGTAGTTCATTATCGTTTTTATCAGATTTGAATACCTTGTCATCTCTGTCTGATCTAGTGTCTCTGATTTATCTTGATTAGTAAAGCTATCGGCCGCTGCTGAAATTTCTTGATAGTTGAGGCATTTCTCTTTACTGAGCTTCACTTCTCATGGTTGGGATGAACTATGGCACTAGACTACCACTATGCTCAAATAATCTTCTGGAGTGGTGAAGATCATTGGAACTTTCTTAATCCAGATCGAAATTTCCTGTCATTTTAGCAAAAGTTTTATTCTTCATCAAAATTATGGAATTGTTGATGAGTAATAAGCTATATTTGAGCATTTCTATTTTTTAAGCATCATCGAAGCGATTATAGATAAAGTGGGTGCTGACAATCATCCTCACATATTGGAGACCTGCTTACATAACTGCTGCTAGATGATGGATATGTGGAATATCAGTAGCTTCTTCTTCCTTTGGTTCCTGTTAGTGGAATGAATACTCATGGGACTATTTGAGGGAAACTGAGTGATATCCGTCGCTACCTTTTTTATGTGATTTCGGGTAGCTATCCGATAGGGCTTTTTTATTGAGTAATCGTTTGTTTTCTAGAAGAGCTGCATGTTCTTTCAAAAAGTCTTAGATTTATTTCAGCTCCCATTTTTTATCTTTTTGAAATTACCTTAACACTTAGTCTAAATCCCTTTTGAAATATCTCGAGATATAAGATACGTTATTTATAGTGGTAGCCTCATATACTTGTTGCTCGTACTCCCCTAATTTTGTTCTTAAGGTGTGAGGTTCTTTATGAAAATAGGAATGTTTTCGGATGGGTTGGGTGGTGGAGTAGTTGAGGAAGAGCTTAAGGGTGGCAATAGCTTTAGGTTTGAGATGTTAGGCCAGGAAGAGGTACATGAGGTAGTAATGATTCTTAAGATGGTTGAAATTTATGAGTGCTTAGAAAAGATAGGATTCATCATGTTTTTGATGTTTTTTATCGGTGTGATCATCCGTAGGATCTTATTATTTTTATTCACATATTGTAGCTTTATATCCCTTGTAAAACAGCACTTTCCTTTCTCTCATGCTGACGAGTTCATTCTTCAAATTTCTCAAAACATCCTCTTCATCATGACTAGTAGTAAATTTGATAATAGACATGATGAACATATAGTAAGGGATGTATTGATGTTTTATTCGAGTCAAAGCTAGCGCATATTTTTTGTAATCAGGTTTATGTTCAAAGTTGCGATCATGTTCGAAGTTTGTTTTGTGAATTATGTTTAAAATTTAAAATTCGTTGAGTGAGCATGGATAGAGATCGGGAGATTAAATTGGTCTCAATCCTGCTTGATGTCTGACAAATTCGAATGCAACTTCCAAATTTTTTTTGCCAGCTCTTGTCAGATGTTTATACATCTTGATATATGCCAAACAGTCCTCCACCTTGAAGGGTTGAGGTTGAAGATAATGCAGTTCAACATGATCACCACTTATTCTCACCTTATCTTCAGTTATCACGATAGCATGAATTTTCTGGTTAGCTTTTATATTGAATATATCTTCATGTAGTTCGATGTATTGTCCATAAACTTGATCTGCGAAGATGAAGACAAATAAAGGTGGACCTTATTATTTGCTTTTTTCTAACTATTTTTTAATGACCTAGCTGATGTTATCCATGGTCACTCGGACGTGGACTACCCTGTGATAAAATTGTTTTATAATTGCCATTTTGCTCCAATGGACAGCAATAGTCTTCCGGCCTGACCTCCTCTTACCATGGATGTTACAAATGGTGATATCTTTGCAACTACTAGTGAATATTTCCAACAATTTGATAGTCACCTCCACATTACCAATCAAACTATTTTCTTCTCTGAACCGAAAAGCATCAAATAAATCTTGATGACAGTCCCCTTTCAACCGTCCATCATATATTTACAATTTGTTGCTTTCATAGCTGTCTTCGCCTTTAAGCAATACAAATTTATTGAACCAACTATGTGGGTCATCTGCTTCATTTAGTAATTTGTCGTCTTTGTAGGTTTTGTTGCCTTTTATTTTTTTGTAATAGCCCAATTAGTAGCCCAAACAACAACAGTAATAGAAGTCTTTTTCTTTGTAATTTTGATCCAAAACGTTGTATTATTTTTTCATGATGGTTTTCTTGTCGCAGTGATGCCACATCAATTGTTCAGGGTTGCATTCACAGTTGATGACGTAGTGGCATCGGTAGTGGTGTTCGGCATATTTTGAAGGTTTGTGGTTGTTGTAGAAAGTACATTCTTTTAGGTGCGAGTGATAACAGCAACAAGTGGAGTGACTGCCGTGGACATATTTTTATGTTATTCTTCTGAGGAATTAGCGTTAGCTAGAGGGAACCATGTTGATTGAGTCTTGGGATTTTAATCTTTAGGTTAGGAAGCGGGCCTAATTGAAGGCTTACTGGATGTTGCCGTTTCTGACGAGGAAGGTGAACAGTTGCTTGACGAAAAAAATGGCACTTGGTTCTGGGTAGAGGGGATTTGAGTTGATTAGAATGATATTTTTTGCTTTTTTCTTGAAAATTTTGAGATGTTAGTCGGGATAGCTCGTCTGCAGAATAAGCAGTTAGATCTATCTATGGCCTGTCATCATTTTATCCAATCTATCGGGAGAAATTTTGCATAGCTAACCATTGTTCCATTAGCCCCAAAGGTTGTATACATGATGCTTGGGCTTTTTTGCAGGATGGGAAGGTCTAGAATGCCTCGAATGTTTTGATCGTTTATCGGAGCGTTTATCTGAACTTTTATTCTTGCTGAAAGTTTGACTAACCTGTTCTTATGCCAGTTCCTACTCTATCACTTCAGGATAGTCCACATTCGATTCTTCTGGAATATCTAAATGAAGCTAGTTGGATTATATGGAACGAGAGAACTCAACTTTTAGAGTGGAGTCTTATTCGATAGATTTTTATTAGCTTTTAACTGGAGATAAAGGAACTATATCGATCTCATCGGATTAGTCAATAACTGGAGGATTGTAGCCTTCACTTACTGCTGCTGAGCTCTTGCCAAAGATAGAAGATGGTGTTGAGAGATATGGCCTGGAGGGCTAAAGTGTAGAACTAGAGAAAGAAGGTGAGATTTATGAAAAGTTTCGCTAGAAAGCAGGAATAGGCTAAACTAGCTCGGAGTTCAATCTTTGGATAGTTGTGAATAGCCCTTCCCGAACATTGGTCATCTAAGCCATGGCACTTTTCTTCTGTTGTAGATGAAAATTAGCCCCTTCTTTTTTGCCATCTTTCCCTCCCTTGACTTCCTCCATCTCAACATGAGCGATGATATAGGTCACTGTGAATATCGATTTTTTTTTGAAACTATCAGCATTGAACGGTTTGAGATAGAGCAACACTTTTTTTTAGCAATTTTCAAGCACGCTATTGACAGCACTGACATATGGCCAATATTTGACCTGATTATTTAACAACTGCACCTCTTGCCCTTTGATATTTTTCATGATCTGCATAGGTTTTTTAGTAGATCGTCGGAGCATATCTTCTGTCCAACTGGGGCATCCCCAAAAAATGTTGATATCTATTGCTTCTTGAATATACTGCTCTTTGATGTTTTTGTACAATTCTTGAACATTTTAGATCTTGTTCCTCATTTCGCTTAAATTTTCCTACATGTCTTCCTCGTCATCTTCGATGAAGTAGTAGCAATGGTATTTGAGATGCAGTGTGTTGCGGTTTGTTTAGGGGTCGTATTAATAGTACTTATCTTTTAGGTCTAGTTTGTCATCTTAGAGGAAAAGTTGCCAATGTCCTCGACCACTGGAGTCGTAATAGAGGGTCATGACTTCTGTATCGATTTATGGAGAGTAAGCTTATATGATGTCGAGGACCAGGGGGTAGGTTACTGTGGGTTCGTGGATTTCTTAAGTTATTTTACTGTTTGTGTTGAGGTCGAGGATCTCAAGAAAGAGGCTGGGGTCATTTCGATCCATGGTTTTTATAATTTTACTTTGTACTTCAAATTGACATATCATCGCCATGTTTTGAGAAATTCCCAAAACGTCAATAAATGGAAAAGAAGATTGTTTCAATATCAAAAATGAAAGATTGATAGCAATGATTATTTTCAGCAAAGCCAAAAGAATTTAATTCATCGTTTCGATAAATAATAGAATTGATATAAAATATTATAACGAACATATGGAGATTGACCTTTCCTCCCTTTCGGAAAACCAAAAGAAATTCTATGTGGAACTACTGGCACAATCAAATCTGCAATTCACAAAGAAAAATAATCAATTCGTCGCTCAGTTTAAAGTAGATTCCAGTCAGGTTGGATCATCTATGCATCAGCACCTTCTTTCTGATGGCAAGTCACAAGTTAGCTCTAAGAGCAATCACAGCAAAAATGACAAGAGAGAGCCTCAAAAGATAATGAATAGGAAGAAACTAAGCAGAGTGGTCAAGATAGGTGATCTTGGCAAGTTTTAGACCATGCACCCGAATGTAGAGGTGTACATCTATCCCAAAAAAATGACGGCCTGGACCCTCCAGGAGATGATTGAAGGATTCTATGACAAATTTTGGCAGGAGCACAAGCGAAAATCAAACAACATTAGACAGCTATGTTTTGCATAATGGGTCTACAACCAGATAACAAAGTTAAGAGAAAAGTTAAAAATATAGCAGTTTTTGGTGAATCTGATCGATTCGGTGTACCACTATCAGCACAAGATGGAAGGTGTGAAGATTTTCAATAACTTCATAGCTGAAAAATGGCCGGTTGATGCTCTTTTTTACTTTTTGGTGCTTAGAGGAATGCTTGAGCAGATAACTGGTGAACGTATTCTTGACAAAGCCAGCAATGCTCAAGGGATACAGGCTATACTCGGTTATAAATTGAGGTCGAATCCTCACTAAAAATCCATAACATAAGAGGACGTGCTATCATTTCTGAATGTATTGCAAGGAGAGGGGCTATTTTGTTCCAAGAACAAGTCTAAAACTTTTGAGCACATCTTCGAACAATTGACTAATCTCATGTACTTTGACTAGAGCCGTAAGAAAAATTATATCAATTTTTATGAACTTCTATAATACCTAGTTGTGGAATTTCTGGATACGGAGGTCAGTAGTTGCTAGATGTCTTTGAGCAAGACAGAGATCGCTAACGATGAGGAAAGTATTTCAGAGTTGATTAGTTATGACATTTCTCAGGAGGGTGGCAAAAGTCAGAGAAAGAAAGACAGGGAAAGGGAAGTCAGCGTTGACATTGGACTTGATCCAGTAGATGAGTAGACTTTCAGAGAACGGGAGTAAATGTAGGAGCCTAGAAATTTAGGACAATAATTTGAAACAATGGTGATCGACCGAGCCAACGAAATGTACTATCAACTTGGGACAGCTATGTCAGAAAGGACTCTTGATGGTCTCATGGCAGGAGTCCGAGCAATCGTCACTTTAGACAAGAGTCGTTGGCTCACGTTCAGAGGAGAGGTCACAGATGCCTAATTGCTTAGCCTAGAACGACTTCAGGCTAAATTTAGAGAGTATGTCAATCCTGTCCTTTTGACTAAGTTAGTGAAAGATTTCTTTTTGATTCCGGTCATCAGAGAATTGATGTTGAAAGATATCTCCTTGTGATATTGTTTGATATTGTTATTTTTGTGAGTTTATCTTCCCCTTTTACATAAATTGATATGATAATTAAATTAAGTTACTTCAATAAAGTTATTTCAAATAAAGGTCATGATCTACGATTCGAGTTAGTAAAATTTTGCACAAAGATGCTCCGATATCTTTACAGGGTAAGGCCGGGATTATGGTTATACTAATACATCCTCGACTATCAATCCTGAAGACCCTCTACTTGCAAAAACATGGATGAGCAGATTAAACCCATAAATACCTCTTTCTCTTGTCAACATCCCTGGCACCCACAACGCAGCATCATACAAAAGCCCATGTTGGAGTAAATTTTCAACACGCACTCAAAGTATATCAATGTTGGATCAGCTCAAAGCAGGAATAAGATATTTCGATATGCGAATCAAATACAACTCTTCAGGCGAGCTTATAATTTTTCACGGGCCGGTTGACATGAAGATAACTTTTGCTGAAGTAGTAGAAGAGGTTAAATAATTTATGACCTAATCTTCAAAATAAAGTATCACGATGATTTTCCAAGGAATGGAGCAAAGAAATAAACAAAAATAAATTATGGATCCTTCGGAAGATATACTCAAAACTTTGAAAAAATATCTTGGAGAAGATAAAATATTAATAAGCAAATAAATACCGACTGTTGGTTAGTCTAGAGGGAAAATTTGGGTGATTGGTGGCTTTTGGATACCTTTTGCTAATCGAACTACCATGCTTTAAGGGTACCCTAATTTCAATGGTTTTGCTGAAAGCCCCAGCAAATATTATCTTCAAAGTTTAGGGGACATCAACAGCACCTATACAGTGGCAAATAAAGTAAACGACGTCCACGTGACAGCTTTCGACATTCATCCCAGCAAAAACCACATGAAATACAACTCTCTATGTTGCGCTGGAGATATAACTCGATTCATTTCTCAGAGACCTATAGTGATTGCCAAAGATAAGCAAGGTCCTAACGCCTACATGCACGAGATATTGAAAAGACCTGAGCGTATGAATGCTCGATTAGGGGTGATGTTTATGGATTTTCCGGGGTGCAAGCTGTTGGATCAGATCATCAACAGTAACAGAAGCATAATGCTATGATCGACTACATCTCTGATATTAAAATATAGTTTTAAAAGATATAACAGGATGAATCATTCGTTGCTTGGCTCTTGTTTCATTTTCCTCTCGTACAGCTCCCACAGTCCTTCGTGCAAAGAGTTGCCTTTGGTGGCATTTTGCTATCTTTTGTAAAGCATTAATTTGGGTTAGCCATTTCGGGATTTGTACTTTGGATTCAACTAGTCAATGTTTTTGTACTATTAGGCAATTGTGACAAATTGCAGCTTTCCAAATTCGTTATTTTGAACTCCTTAGAAGGACAGATCACATTTTCCTTTCACTTCGATAGTTTTGGCCAAGATAAAGAAATTGTATTGTATTTTGTGGGTTTTTGGGTAATCATCAATTATGAAGTGATCGACGATGTTTAGGACTGAGCTGCCTTTTTAGCAGCTATTCTTGATTCTGTGTATGAGTTAAGATATTGTTTTTATTGATACCTACTTGCTATTTTTGACTAAGGTCTATATATTTTAGGAAAGAGTTCCCTGCAGAGGGTGATCAGTTGGTAGTGTTTTGCTTTTTTAATTTTATTCGGAAATTTTGATTATTTTTGATGATTTTGTGGTTTTCTTCTATTGAGGATTGATATTTTATTTGATGTTTTTTAAGACATTGTTTAGCTCTAGTCCTAATTTGATAATCTGACTAACCTATTACAATACCTCTACTAGTTTTTCAATAGCTTTCACTAAATCTCTACTATCTTCATCCATACTTTTCTTTCCTTTTTCAGCAGTAGCAACCAGTAGATCTATCATTGTTGGCAAATCATCAATCATTTTGTTAGTCAACTCTTCTATAATATCACAATTTCCTTTTGACTGAAGTTTGAGGATGACTTCTTTGACAGTTGACAGTTGTTTTTGTACACGAGTTTGATATTGTTGTTTGATTGTTGAGAGCACATCTTTTAACTATGTTTTCAGAGTTAGTAGAAGAGGATCTTTTTGTGGTTTAGAGGAGGTCAAAAAGGACATTTCCCAAATGAACAGTTTCATCTCTTCTTAGTGGGTCAACTAGAACCAATTGCTGAGTAATTTGAGAAATATGTTTACAGTTTGATGATTTTTCAGTTTCGGATCTGAAAGGTTGTTAACGATTTGCTAAACAGCCATAAGCATCACTACTTTTTGTTTTGTGTCAGGTAATTTGGCCAATTTACCGGACAGTCTCTTACTGAGCAGAGGCATGATATCCAAAAATGAACTTTGGTTTAATTTTTGGTATTGAGATTGAAGATTTTAAGATAGTTCAAAGCTCATATTTGCCCAAATTTAATTACATGTAGAAGACCATGTTTCAAATGTAGGTTGAGGTTTGCCATTTTATGTTTCCATGTTCAAAGATCCAGGTCTTTCAAAATTCTTGATGATTACAATTTAACTGTTTCTAATCATTTCAAGTTATTCAAAATTTAGCCATTGTTTATTTTTTCTGATTATGTATCTAGCCTTTGCAGCTGTGAACCTTTTGCTTGCATGGGTGATGACCAACACAATTTTTTCCACTTGAACATAATTCGAAAGCAATTCTAAGCCTTACCTGAATCCTGCTAACTTTGATGACTCTATATCACTTTGTTTTATAGTCAGAACAGGTATGATACTTAGACAAAGAGACATTCTTCTACGGATAAGTAATTAATTTAACATCATTTTTGCAGGTTTATTTTCAAGATTGGGATCTGATATTTCGATGATTTGAGAAAATATTTTTTGTCTAGAACTACTAACTTTAAATTAACCATCTTGATCGTCCACAACAACTTAATTTCCCATTAATAGATTGCTAAATATTGTTTTTCCTGTCTGAGGCAAACCTACCACCATAACACTGAACTTTTCCTCTTTTATTGACTAATATTGTTACTTCAACTGCTGGCACAATTGTGAGTATTGTGTAAAAACTGGTGTCTCCTCCTTATCGAGATGGTCAATTGTCACAATTTCATCATTTTATGTTTATTTGCCAACATATGTTCCAAATAAATATCTTTAGTGAGCTTCTTCCATGATTTCGTTGAGCAAATTGGTGATGGCTGCTGTCGGCACTTTCTCTTCAAAATAAAACCACTATATTCTTCGATGATCATTTATCACTCTTTCTTTTCTGGCATATGCGAAAAGTAAATGCAATAAAGATTAGATCTTTTTGTTATGTTCAGATCTCACTGTGAAAATTTCATTGTAGTGATGATGGTCATCTTTTTACCATTAGAATATTCGCTTCTGAGGTTGATGGCGATTTGTTCTACCCATCTTAATCCAATAGCTAGGGTCAGAAGAGTTGTAACCTTCGATTTCTCTGAAACCGTATATGAAGCCGGGTTCATCTGATTCTGATGGTTTTAGCTTGAATTTGTTGACAAATTAAGCTTGCTTTTCAGGACTATTGCGAGTGAAGTGCTTATGAAGGAGGGGTTGCTGATTGAGAAGGCGAAGAACCTCGCTCTATTCTAGACCCGTGATGTTCTCTTTACTTTTTGACATATGATTTGTAAAAAGGGAGGTCTCAATAAATTACAAAATCCATACAAGGTAAAATCAGCAACTTTCCTTCATTTTTTTCAAAATTGTTCTCGAATTCATGAATCTTCTTTCTTCCAACATTTTATATACTATCCAGTATTAGAAATTTAATAACTTAAATCGGCTTCAGACCCAGTGATAACAATTGTTCATAGGATGACTATAAAAATCAATGGAGTAATATGAGCATGAATACAATCATGAATTAAGTTCACATATAAGCGCTACCTTAACTGAGCTCTATATCTTTTTATTTGTGCATTTTTTGAGTCACTTTTTTCTCCTACTGAATTAGAGACAATATCATCTTCTGTTGCTCGAGACGGTTCATTGACCATTGCTCATATAAAATAAGCAAAATGAAGCAAACGACTCCAGATATGAAGGTCCAGAACGATGGACCGTAATTGAACGTGACTTACATTTATGCCATCCCGAATATATTGAGTGTGAGTCCCACTAAAAATAGACCAATGCTGATTATATGTCTTAGGTTATCTTGTTTTGATTCCGAAAATTGTTTATGATCCTCCTCACGCATCGAGGAGGTTAGATAGAGAGCCATCCGATAAATATCATAGATCTGAAAAGCTGCACCTATAAACAGCACAAAAAAACAGAGAAAACCAACAAAGCGCAAAGAGTACATGGTCTGGAGGCAAAAATAATCTCCGGTAACGCAAATTTGTGAAGAGACTGTGGTGAAGGATTGATAGAGTGGATCGTTATCAGTTTTTGCGTACAGCAGGTTGAAGTGGAATGAGGCCATTTTTTCAGGAGTATGCGAGCGGACCTCTTCTGCCGTTTGTAGAAGGGGAACCCCCACTCTACCCCAATTGTAGTAGGTCATAGAGAAGACGAATACCAGGAAGACAATAGCGTTGAGGATGGAGGTAAGAAAGAGCCGATTTTTGACAATACGATGTGTGGCTTTATTTTCCTCTTCTATCAAATTTTCTTCATGATCTTCATGATCACCTTTATCTGTTGTTTCTGTCATACTGTATACACAATTATAATAACTCTTTGGTAGGCTATACATCTATTAATTTCAAAGCAGATGATCGGAACTATAGAAATCAACTATTTTTGACCTTTTCCTTCTCTTTTTATTTGTCTTTTTTCTTCTGGAGCTTGAGGGCGTGGTGGCTGGCGAAAATAGCAAAAATGATTAGAAGTGGTGGTAGGAAGTAGATAGTTTTAAGAATGAGCCAACATTTGGAGATCGCTAAGGTGATGAAATAGCATGCACTTTGGGATATTGTAAAGGTGATCAGTGCCGATAGTAACAAGTTACTCACTGGTTTGAATTTATTATACAACTTAACAAGAAAATTATTCGGGTTTCTTGTTAATTTATACACATTCGTAGCGAGTTGGATCTCCAAGAAAATCAAAAAGAATGTGATATAATAGCCACCATAGAAACCATGCCAGAATGCTGAGCAAGTAAAGGTGATCAATCGAGCCATAGTCTTTGAAGTGTTCAACCTTTCATATACACATTTCCTAAGCCATTATTGAACCAATATATTCCAGCTATTGATTCTAGCCGGTATTGATATGCTGGTCAAGAATGTGCGAATATCGATACATTTGACCTGATCGAAGGGATCCACCAACTTCGGATTATAGCTTACACCAGCAATATGTATAGGCAACATACATAATTTAAATCCTAAGAAATATCGGAAGTGGATGAGTTGGGTACTGAGATAGGTGTAACCCATGACATACCAAAATCCATTTTTGTGGAATGAATTACTAGCCATAGCTTAGGTAGGGACATAAACTAGCTAAATGTAGTACAGTACTGCACTGATAAGAATGATGCCAGTTTCTTTGGCCATTTTGATCCAGCATTGCCGCATGGGGATATCATAAAATTGTTTCTAGCGGTCCATGTATGTTTGGTACTTGTGGTAGGTGATAGGATTGTTGACTACGCAGCAAGGTAGAAAGATGCAGTATGAGATATAGTCTATGAATTTCGGTAGATCTTTTAATTTTTATTAGCGTTGATCTTCATCTCGCAATGTTTTGTCTTGTTCTGATCCATCTTGGTAGGCATATGCCAGTAGAGAATATTTGCAGACAGCGCCCATCAAAATACTTGATACGTCTAATTCCCAACTGCCATAGCTATCAATCATTCTGTAGATATGATAAGCTGACAAGATAACCAGTCCTAGGGCAGTGACCAAAAAGCCACATTGGCGACCTTTTATCAACATGACGATATACATCAGCAAGTGCAGTCCCAACGATAGAAGTAACTACCATCCATAGACATAGCTCTGAATTATCAAACCACATCCAAGTGAGTAGAACAATTTGTTGTAACCTTGCATATTCCTCAGAGGGTAGCTCAATGGTACTGACAGTAAAATAGCGGAGATGGCTCGAATTTGATCATCTGGTAGCATAGTGTGGTATGCTAAAATGTGTTATAGTCTGAAATATTATAAAAATGGTTTTAGATTTGCTAGTTTAAGCTACTGTAAAACAAACAGATCAGAAGTAGAGGGAGGCTTAGTCTAGAACGAATTTGACGTGCTTTTCTAGCTAGGATCGATAGGTGGCTACATCTTTTATGGCTCGAGCTCTGATTATGAATTTTACTTCTTCTAGCTTTTCGAGCAAGTAACGGGTATATGAGTCGGGGGCGACGGCGCGAACGTTGCGTTTTTAATTATCGACAATGTTGAGCTGGCCACCTTCGATGAAAATGCGGACAATGCAGGGAATGTGCTTCTTAGCTACTGCCAGATGAAGCGGTGTTCGTCCATAAATATCCTTAGCACCAGTATTCGCCCGAAACTTCTGTAATAATATTTTGGTCAGATAGGCATGACCTTCCCGAGCAGACCAATGCAAAGCCGTCATTTTGAAGTCATCAACATCAAAAGCTAGATAAGGATTGGCTTCTAATAATCTTTCAGCATCTTATTAACCAGCTTTAATCATTGCAAAAAAATCTTTGCTGTTGTAATAATTGAAAGGTTTCTTCACCAGACCTTTGTTTTTTTCAATCTATTTCAAACTGAGATTTTCTTCTTTCATTTTTACTGCTAAATTTTTGATGGCTTTTCGGAAGACTTTACGTTTTTATGTTAGATCTTTGTGTGAATGTAGGACTCTTTAAATGGCTTTGTTCTCGATTACTGACTTGTTCCGACGATCGATGAATCCGCTTTATTAGACGACCCATTAACCAACTGTGCCACGTTTTTGTTTGGGTACTTTGTATGGCACTTGTGGGACCATTTCATACGTGTAGGGGACCTCTTACAATGTTGGTGGAGCTTTTGGTGGCCCTGGAAAGAATACTTTTAGATTCCTCGGAAGACTTCTAAATTCCAGAGGATATGATTCAGCTGCCAGATGTTCTTAATTTCTGAGAAAATGTTCATAGGGGCTGAGTGAATCCTCTTAGTTGAGTTTTTTGCTGAGGGTCTTCTTGACGACTGACTAGATCTTTAAGTTTTTAGACTAACGGATTGATCTGCGAGTTTTATAGTGTTAGAGAAGTTGATCGTGGAGTGCTTGTGTCATTAAATTTATTTATTTTTTAATAACTATGATGAAATGGATAGATAGGCTCTAAAGTCAATAAATAGCATTTTGTATTTTGCTATATGGAAAGTAATTAGAGGCAGGAAATGACAGACAAAGCGGGTCATACAATCAAAGGAGAGCGTCAGAAAGAATAGGCAAAGGTCATTCGACTACACTTTGGTCCCAATGATACCATCTATCAGCTCTCAAACTACAAAATCAAGCAAGGTTTCCATAAGAAACATTTGGACTCCCTTCTCACTTTTTTCAGATAAAACCTCGAATCTGCCTGTCCTGAGACCCACCTTCCGACTCGATATTCCTCAACTACAACAAAAGAATGATCATTTAACTTGTGTATTTTTTCTCTTAAATATACTTGACCGTTCACAATGTATAAGTTGAGATGAATAGCTCAAACTATTTCTATCCAACCTCCACACATATGATCAACCGATGTCCTTTCTAAGATTCTGTTCTAATTCACAAAAACGAGATTAAAGATTACCTATCAAAACAATTCGTTACTTTAGGTCATCATCCTCGTCCAAAAACATCAACGCCTACAGCCCGTATAAACAAATCAACCACTCTCACACATAAGACTCATGTCCGAACCAAAACTTAAAGTAAGAAAAACACTGAGAGAAAGTAAGAAGGACCGAAGGATGGCATTAGATTGTTCAAATTGTTGTAAAAGGCAAAACAATTAAGAACTGAGGAGAAGTAGCAAATCCATAATCCTTTCTATCGGGTTCAAAAAAGAAGAAAAATTATGATGGGTCGGAGGACTGAGAATGTTCGGCCTTTTCCCGATGATGGAGAAAATAAAAACGGGTAAGGTCGGAATAGTATCTTTAAGAATCACAGTGTATCTCATGCTGTCGAAGAGGAGTAAAACAAGTTGCGTATTGAGAGCTAAACTTGGAGCTACTACTAAATTAGGCATTATTTCCATCAAAAATACGGAACCCGCCTCAAAACCCAAGAAATAACAGGACGCTCCAATAGCTGATCTTTCTATTTCCCACATTCACCTCATCTATAAAAATCCTAAAATAAATCAACCATAGGAGATACTAAAGTTGCAATTGCTAATCTCCTTCAATTCCAAATTATTTTCATTGGCCAGATGCAGCACAGTTAGGAAACATAAAGCTGGTGACATGTCTTGTTGTGCTCCATAACTATTATATATATCTTGGAAGGTTGATCTCTAATGGATTTTTTATTTGATTCGACGTTTGGCCTACATTATTGAAATATTTTGGCGGCGGACGTCAACTTGCTAGCGGAGTTAGTAGTCTTAGTGTTATTCGGGGAGGGGTGCTTATTCTCTGAGGAAAATGGGATGCTTTTTACTGAAGTAAGTCAATAAATACATATCGAATGGTACCGTCATGTTCATAGCCAGCAGAAAACGATCTTATATGTCTTCTTTGTGTTAGCCTTTGTCAGGATCGGGTCGGAATACAGTATCTCTGGTGAGGTGTTCCTCTGCCTTATCGAAATCAACCATATCTGCAGGATTTTCCTATTTAACCTATATCTTGAACACGGGTTCCACTTTTTGTGAAAGGGATGATTTTTTTGAGGGTAGTCCTAAATATTTACGATCCATGTCACCCATCCATCGATCGGCATCTTCTGCAATATCATATTCATGCCTAAAAAATGGATATTTGAAGTTGATCTCCTCTCTGATCGCTTTCTTCCTGTCTAATCTTTATTCAGGTTCATTGCCCGTATAATAATTTTCCTTCTGATCTCCAAGCATGTACTCCATTTATTATTACATTATCTCGTGCATGTTTTCGTCGGTCATGATGCCTTAAAATTACTGTCGGAGTTCGGTGCGGAAATGTGCGAGTTGCTAGAAGGCTAGAAGAGGGTCTTAGACATGTCGGGGATCTGTGTAAGTCCCCCATTAATGATGTTTCATGAGGAGGTCTGTTTTGCGGACAAGTTGAAGACTGAGCATTTTATCGAGGGGGAGATTGTCGAGCATCATGGACTGTTGCCCCAACAGATCGAATTGTCGTTTGGTTCGTTCTAAAATAGGATCCATTCGGGTTACTAGCTCCAATTCTTTAAAATTGATATTTTCAGGTTTCTTTTCGAGGTGCTAGTCCTCGTTAGCTTCCGCCAGTCTGATATGCTCCATTTCTCCATTTTATTTATTTTATTTTTGTTGCTGGGTACTTTGTTCCTGAAGAGAATCGACATCTTGCTGTCTTCTGGCCATGATATTTAAGATGTTGTAGGTAATTGAGTGGATGGCATCGACTCGGTAGCCATATATTTTGTAATCGCTTTCCAAGGTCGAGCTCAGTCTTTTCCAGGCATACTAATTATCAAGACTATCTGTGAAATCTGGCAATTTCTCCAAATCTATCAATGGCACCTAAAATGCATTCTTCGCGTTAACTTTCTACCTACATCAACACTTACATTCTTGGCTAGCAACTTATGAACAGCCTCGCAAATAGCATCCAGATTTTTATTCTCATGTTCGAGGATATCTAATTGGACATCTTCTTATGAATCTTATGCGATCATTCTTGATTGTGAAGGTTGAGCTCGGGGGCGATGTTAGGTTTAAACTAATTGTTCTTGGTGGGTGGCCAGTTAGCTGAACATTTATTTGTGCTTTTTGTGGCGTTTGGTGCTTGCCTAAACGGCGGCTTTTTTTCCCATTCAAATCATTATAGCGCAGAAAGAGATATAGTCCCTTTTCTATCAAAGCCCAATAGACGGATAATTAATAGGCATATGAGATATGGATAAAGGTAATAGGATCAGTCCATTTCGATCATGCGTGAGTAGAAATTTGAGCGGTTGCCGCCAACACGAGTAGGGTGGTAACAAATGCAGCAAACAGCAATGATGTTCAACAGGCAGACCAGAACAGCGATCAGACATCCAAAACCGACAATTCTGCCAGACCCGGTCATGAAGTTTTCAAAAGCATCATGGCAGTTCTCCAAATTTGTGAAGCAATCTAAATATCTAAAATCATACCTGCAGTGTTGCATTAGTTGATATCCCTAAAGCGATAATAATATGTGCCATTTAGATTTCCTGTAGGGTTGTGCTCAGCAGTGTTATCCATACTGCACCATCCTCCACATTTCAATATATCTTCCAATGCTGCAAGTACATTGATGTTCTCATCGGAGCTGGTGATGTCTGTTTGATTTTCACAGTCAGCAAATTTCTTTGCAGTACCTTTTACATTAAGACCAGCTTCTTCCAAAACAGCCTTGAGCTCACCTTCAACAGCACATCCACAGTTAGGGCCACAAAATTTGGTGTAGGCTTCATCAGAAGTCATGTATAAATCTTTGACAAGATCTGTCTTTGAACCGTTGGTACAGTCAGTTCCGAAGATGGTTTCAGGTCCCACGAAGAAGAAGATAGTGGCTGCCAAGAAGATTATAAAGAAGACAAAGACACCAATTGAGAATATACCCATGAGGCAGGTACCGTTGTTGCCATCTTTCTTGGAGGATGATTTCAATGAACCTGTCAATCCTGCAACTCCCAATAGAAGGAACACTATAGACGATATGTATAAGCCTATAAGAGAGGCACTGACGGCACCTTGACTGGCACTACTTATGATTGTTTTTTTCTCGACTTGGACGTATATGGTGACTGAGTGGGTGATGAGATACGTGCTAGGAGGGCCACGGAGATGGCGATGGAGCAGACTGAGCCAATGAAGACTATAGCCTTGAGACACTTGACTGGAAGGAAACACATTTTTGGATATTAATTCTTACCAACCTATCGATTATAAACTTAGTTGATAGACCCATCTCCAATAAAAATAGCACCAATGATAAAATAACAAAAAGGACATCATTCTGAGTAACTACAGTTGTAGGGATCAAAAAAATGGATAGTATGACAATCTGACTAATATTAAGTAAACTCTCACAGATAGACTAATGGTCTAAAGTTACTTTAAGCATGTGCAACAAGTATAAGATGGAAAATTGTAGCTGGGGGTAGTAATCAAAAAGATCGTTGCTAACTGGTAATGCTCTTAACCACAGAAAATAAGTAGGTTAAATAATACAATACACTATGGGAACTTGCACCAGCAAAAGCACACATAATAGCAAAGTCAACTCATCTAAAACTACAGTGTCGCATTCAGGACTGCCAACTCGCGATGAATCATAAACTAGAAAACATGCTAAAATAGACTTCAAAAGCATGGGGACGTCCGACTTGAATAATACCTCACTTGCAGGTGAAAACAACAACAACCCTGAGGCTAATCTTCAAGCTGTGGAATCACATGACCCGATTATTTAGTAGCAAATACATCATAGTCCTCAAACGGATGTTGAGTTAAGTAGTCATTGTCCTCTTTCTGAAGACCTTTCCTAAATATTTAAGCGAATGGCTGAGCCAAAATTCAACTTGAAGGTGTCAATATAGACAATAACGATAGACAATGACACTTTGTTTCAAAATTAGTTGAACAAGCGATCAAATTTGAGAAGTTTCCGGTTGGCAGGAAAACACAGTTCAAGTAAATCGAGCCAATCTAGGCGATAAAATTAAGTTTGATATTTTCTGTGTTTACTTTGAGTGCCAGTTCTAAAGGCTATCAAATTTGGTTTGATATAAATATTTGAATAAAGTATAGCTTTAGATGGGTTGTGTATCGTCAACGGATGACAGAGAGCAAGGAAGATAGCCAACAAAGTCGCAATTACCCAGAAAAACAGACAGTTCCACAAGCCTTGAGGGTACCTAATCCCTAAATATGAGATCCGCCAAAAAATCATTGTCAGAGAGGTAGATCTAGTAGGCTTCAAGTATAGTGAAGAGATTGCCGGATAGCCTAAACCTGTCAGTCAGCAGCAAAAGGAAGTCAAAAAGAATAGCAGTATGATTGCCATCCCTCTTATGTGTTTACTTTTGAATAAATACTTAGAGTTAATTATAGATCGATAATAATGAAAGGTTAAAGTTAGAGTTGACCTTTTAGAGTATGAATGATATAATGCTGTGATAGGTATGCCATTTTTAATAAATGTTATGCTCCTATTATAAATAAAACTTAAGTATATAAACAGAACATTGAATATTGACTTCCATTCCATTCAGATCTCGGAAAGGAATAGCCCAAAAAAATCTTTTCGGATCTGTGAGATTGAAAAAGATTGGCTGTGAAAAAAAAAACACATGCTTTTGTGTGAGGCGAAATTTGCTCAATAACAACGTTCTGAACCAAAAAAATTGTGTACTCTGTTAGTCTGAGCGAATGTTGAAAAGAGAAGTGATTTGTGAAAGATTGCGAGCAAGTATACTTGATCAAATTTCAAAAAGAGAATCTACAAGTGTATTCTTCCCAACACCAAGATATAACATTTGCTAAACCTATCTTTTTACTTTTTGAGTAGTTGATAATCTGACCCATCTCGCTACATTAATTAGGAACGCTCATTGACCAAAAGAGCATAGGTTTCCATATCTATCATATTCTGAGTAAGTTACTCCCTAAACCACAAGTTTTTCAGGTTTAAACTAGTTGAAATGACGTCCTTCAGTCTGCATTGCCCAGCTTGTGATGTGTTTTTTTGACTATCTTCTTTATCAAGGCCAGGAGCATGCGAAAAATGGATTTATTAAGCTACTTTAAGTAGCTTAAAATCACAGTTCATATTTTCTTGATAATTTTATCATAAAAAAGAGCAAACATGGGATTCTGTGCTAGTAAATAAGAAATGAGAGTGACCAGGGGGCCGATTGGCAAGTCAGAAAGTATCCCCGATGTTCCTACCATCAACAAAACTACCGATATAAAGTCAGACATTGTAGATTCAATCACTACAGTCTAAAGCAATATCATAAAGGGTTCCCCACTTCCCAAACAAAAAATACAATGCAAACAATCAATAGTGGATCTCAGATCACCTCTCACCAAAAAGATAGACTTTCCAATCCTCCAGGAAGAAAAATACTCAGAAAGAAGCTAAGAATACTAAGATTGGAAAGTTCAGAAGTTTGATTTAGGACTAAGAATGACACCTATTAAGATGGACAACGATTTACTATTTCGAAATGACATGAATGCCTCAGTTGCAGATAATAAACTAGGTATGGTGGGTATGAGGCAACAGATAAGTCGTGAAGGGATGGACGTTCGTTGCCAATGATATTTATTACTTTAGTTTTTACTATTTGCTTGCCTTATAACCAAATTCATAGTATAGATGGGTTCATGTGCCACTGAGTGCCATACGAAGAAAAACAATATTGCCTGCCCCAACCGACATCATTCTCGATCTAAGCCAGTTCAATAACCGCTAACCTTAGTCGTGATCCCTACAGAAAAGGCTCCGCCAAAATCCAATGTCGAGAAGATGGGTACCAAGTAAACCCGAGCTGAGTAGGACAGTTAATTTTCTTTATAATTGCCATCTCATCTGAATGTGATTAGTCAATTTGACAGAAACGAGAGCAATTTCACCTTAGAGATACCATCCAAATTACCCAAAGTAAGTAGAATGAACGTTGTTAAAATGAACTGAATGATTGATGACTTGAAATTGTATATTTGTTTCGATGGGGTCAATAAAAGGGAAAATAGGGGATTAACGGAACTATAAGAGCAAATAGTCTTCGGATTGGAGGTTAGAATTATTTTATAATATGGGGAAGTGTGGTAGTAAGACTGATATGAGGAATTAAATAGAAAGGTTTAGTAAAGGTGGTCAAAATGATGAAGGAAAGCTTAAGGAAGAGTTAGGATCAAAAGATAGAGGGGCTACGATGACTGAAGTTCCCGTGATTAATGTTGAACCTGATTAGACCCCTTAGAAAGCAGAAATGCAGAAAAAAACAGATGAAGGTTTTGATGCCTTTGAAGCTGAGTCTGTGACTATGTTTGAAGACAAAGCGACAGTTGTTGAAGAAAAACCGACTACCAAAAAAGTGGTAGATGTTCCGGTGAACTCAAAGAAAACAGCTCAGGTGGCAGGCTCTATCCGACAGACTAACAGGACCTCCCTTACGGACAAAACTGACAAACCAATAACAGAGCAGTCAATAAACAGCATCAAGGAATGCTTGGCAAATTTGGGGGATTCTCATGCTTTCTCTAATTTTTAGAGTTTTCCGCAGTCCAACATACAAATGACTGTCATTCACAAAAAAGGGGCCATTTAGGCTCAAGATAAGGGCAGTCAGCAGGAATCCAAGCTCAGAGACAACAGTGCAAAAGAGGATAGTAAAATAAAATAGTCAAACACTAAGCTCATCAAATAAGGGGCAAACTAATCAGGTCAGACTGCCTCAACCTCACCAAAAGAAAGCAGTAACCCTACCACCAATGCCTTCAAGAAAAAAGTAGCCTTCCAGGATGCTCAAGAGTAAGATTAGCACAATGAGCCACCTCTAAGGGAGCATTAATCTGAGCACAATTATCTAACTTCAGGTGTAGAGGCCTGATATGTGATATACTATCAATTCACTAATATCTATCCACTTGATCTGGTTAGATTATTATAAAATGGGGAACTGGTTTTATCTTGAACATCAAGGTAGGCGACCTAAAATCAGATAAATTCATAAGGAAGAGGAGATTGTGGTAGAATAAAAAGAGGACATGGAAGAGGTAGAAATATAGAATGAAGAGAAAGAAGAGCAAAGGTATGATATTAGAGTGCTGACTGTATAATCAGAGCCAGAGTCATAATCAAGCCACTCTGAACATCCGTAAAAAATGCCAGTCACTGCAGACATTGAAATTCAAGCATCATAACAAATACATCAAATTATAGCCTCATAGTAAAATGTACCATATACATCCTCGCCCACAAAAAGATCCTCGATAACGCCCCAATCTTAACTTTATATATAAAACAACGAAAATCACCTAGCTCTATACAAGGAGCTGATCATCAGTGAGAGAGGAGGCGCATAGGCCAAAGAATTGTTACAGGAGGTCAACAAAAAGACTATGCTTCTATGGTTGAAATAAGACCCTAAATCATAAAAATAGCAGTAAAGAGAAGTATTTCTCCAAAAGTATGGCTATCAAGTACAGTCATTTTCAGCTCTAAACAATTTGCTCAAGTACTGCTAATAGAAAACCCATCATTTTCATTCTTTGATCATTCTCTATTCTTTTTCAACGAGAGTAGATAGTGACTTCATTCTTCGCTAGCTCTACAATTACTTCATTTAAGGGCGAAGAGTGAGTTTTATTTTGGTAGTCAAGCCAGCAAGCAATAGTGAATATAATTTAAGGTTGCCGAATCTATAGGCTAGCGAGAGGATAAAAGCAGTCAGCTATCCTGTATAATTGATAAGAAGGGAGTTGGGTGAGTTGAACCTGCAATATGAGAGCTAAGCTTGTCTGTGGGGATAGCTGAACTATTGGGCGAGTCCAGACTCGATTCCTGAGTTGTTGGCTTCAATGACTGTGATGGATGGGTATCGAACGAAGAGTCAAGTGATGCTGAGGTAGGCGGTCAAAATAGGTCGGTCCATTATAGAAAGCAGTAGATCAACATAACTCTACAAACAATATCTTTATCAATACCTCACATTTCACGACATCTATCTGCAAGGAAGCTCCCTTCTATCCAATCAAAGTCAAAAAAGTCAAGCTCAACTAAATAATTTGTATCTATCTGCAGCTTAAAGTCCTGCCAAAATATTTCTTTTGCAGCCATCCCATAGAGTGTTACTAAATCGAGTGCTACGATACAACCTGTAAAAACCTGCATATTTACATAACATAATGCTACCTTTGGCTCTCCTCTATGAAGATGTCAAAGAACAGCATGAAATTTTAACTCAGAAGAGTGTATACAAGCACTAATTTGTTTGCTATTGGTAGTGCGCGATGACAGAATAGGAACTAAAATCGTTGATAGAAGGGAAGGTCTATGAAAATATGGGTTTTTTTCGAGCAAGGACCCACCAAAGAGGATCAGGATAGGAGAATTAGCATAATCGACGGTTGGCCAATGTTCAAATGCTGATCAGAGTGCCAGGCAAAGACAGACTTCTTTAACACTAACCTGGCTACTGCCTGATCTAAGCTGAAACTACTAGTCAATCAACATTCCAAGGCTACTAATACATAATTTTCAATCTTTTCAACACATTTCTTGTCACCCAGCACACCGAGCATCAACATATCCACACAATCCACCTCTAGTATGGCTACATTCCAACTCAACTAGCCCTAAGAGCTGAATAAAACTACATACCATAAAGATAGCCAATCATCAAAAGGAGATAAACACTCGAGGCAGATCTAGACAATATCATCAGATATGAAAGTCGATAGAAATTGTTATCAAATATGGAGGATCGGGGAGACGCTTTTGCTATTGTAGGGGAATACCAACATTCAAATAATTACTATGAGGGACTGGAAAGACACCAGAGACAGAAAATATCAGAAAATAATCAAATAAAAGCTAAAATAGATCTGAAAAAAATAAGAAATTATCAAAAACTGAACCAGCTCGATTTGGCAATTAGTTGTTGTTTCAATTCAATTACTCTCCTCACCTCTCCTCCCTCGCATACTGACATTAATTCGCAACTCTAACAGATATATCTGATCATAGGTCAATTGCTCCTCTCCCAACAAGATTACAATAAAATGACCTCATTTGGTGAGAATCTCCTGAGAAACAAGAGCAAACGAGAAGAAAAAGGAAATAAAAATCGTTATTCTGCAGGGTTCATGCTGCAGTTTTACCAGCTATTAGCTGAAGCATATCTAGGATTGTCTATGAAGGATTTTGTGTTGTGCTAGCAGGAGCCGAGAATAAGCAAGTACTATTAGCTAGGAATGAAAATTGTAGAATAGCTAGGATAGTACCATGAGCTTGTGCCTAAATTTTATCTCAATTATGCTCGGTGGCAGCTGATCAGTCGACAGCCATGGTAGTCAACTGTCTACTTCAACAAAGCCATCCTTATTTAAACAACAATTCACAGTGAAAGACATCCGATATTGTGCGAATACTATCAATGGGCGGCTGTGGCATGCTCAGCAATGCACGATGATGAACTGGCAATTAGAAATCTGACTAAAGCAATAAAAATTGTATAAAATCATCGAGGAAAAGAACACATTTCTTTGATTGAATTACTGGAGTTAGCTGGAAAATGTCTCGGAAGGATGGGTCATTGTAAATAGGCAGAAGATTCGGTGAGAGAGGAGGTTAGATTGTTGGAATTATGGCAAAAGAGGAATAAAGGCAAAACTATGTATTTCAGTTAAAGTGTAGGAGCGTATAACAGATATGAATAGATCAATAAAAAAGCACCACTTGACAAGTGGTACAGAGAAAGCATGAAATAGCTCTGTCCAGCATACTGCCTCATATATTTAGCCCATCTTCAATCATCTGTGTTTTAGTACTCACAAGCTTTATCATCTCTGAACTTGGCTTAAAAGACAATATCTTAAACTATGCACCACCAGCATCGGTTGTTAATTCAGGTTCACCATCACACAGCCGATATTTATTTGAAAATGATGAATGTATATGCTGCCAAAGAGTCACTTGCTATGATGTGGAGGTTGATTGGCACGCATCGAGCACAGCAGAAGTATCCCAGTATAAGTTACTACCTCAAATTGTCTGAACTGCAAGAATAATCCAAAAACCTACAGGCTGCCTATGAATATATGGTGAAAGCGAGGCAGGTAGCTTTCAACCTCGGTGCTTATCCTTTGCTCTTACTCACCATTAGTGATGATTTAGTATTGTTGATGCTGAAACTGGCCAAAGTAGCAGAAGCTAGGAGATTAATTAATGAAACAAAAGCAACAAGAAAATCGATGCAAAGAGATGTGAGCAATCAAAGATAAAAAATCAAAATGTTTGGGGCAGATCTGGATGACTATCAATTCGAGATTCGATTGGGTCTATGTCGATCGGCTGAACAATAGGGATTAATCGAGATAGAAGCAGGAAATAAGGAGCAAGGAAAAAAAATACTCCAATAATGTTTGTAAAACTTACTCGAAGAGGTGGGATAATATCATCCAGATACAGCTAGAGTTTACCACAAGTTAGGTACCCTTTCATATCAACTAGCTGACATCCCTCAAGCTTATAAGCTTTTGCATTCTGCTCTGTCTATCTACTCAAGTGATGCCAGTAATTTCAGCCTGAATTTAGTTGGCGTTCACATATCGATAGCCAAAGTCTAGTAGCAAAAAAATGAGCTTGTATCAGCTGTCAAGCATCTCACAGCAGCTTTGGCTATCCTTCATCCGAGACATAAATTTGACAGGGAATATTTAGCCCTTTTGAAGGAAGTTAACCGGCTGATCAGTGTTATATTGGAGCATAGAAATGAGAATTACGTTAGGGCTATTTATTTTGTGGCTAGCTAGCACCTCTAGCGATTTCCCATTAAACCTCTCAATGAATAGTTAGTCGCGAATTAAGCTATTAGTGAGATCAGAGCTGAAATTTCGGTGCTTATGAGAGCTCAGGATAGGCTTAGATAGGCTATCGTATAATTTGATCCAAAAATTGGCTAAAAACCCAGACAATCTCCTTCAAGGGTGATCAATATGGATAGGATAAGAGGTCTAGTCACCGCCCGCATAAAATCTAAATAAAAAACGCATCTGAAAAGCCCATGATAAATTTACCAGTTTCCTTATTTCCAATGCATCAACTATCAAAATAGTTCGATAATTCTATATTTTAATCTGATAGTTCAATAATTAGAGTCAAAATGAGCTCAACTGCATATTCCGATCGTCAGATTTGTTTGGAGACCTGATAACGCTTTTTCTTCTCTTGTAAATTTCGCAGTTTAATTGGCAAATATAAATAATAGATATGGGACAGTGCAACAATCGAGTTAACAAGGATATGGAGCTCCCCGAGCAACAGCTATGTACTTCTATGGCTAAAATTAATTCTTTTGGCAGCGAAGTGACCGATTTCGATAACAGTATTTTCGGAGTTATGGTGGGGACTGCTACACTGATTGACAAGATCCTCGAACAGGGTGTCACTCGAGAATTACAGGAAAGCAGCAAACCTCAACAAATGGAAGCAGTTAGTTCAACCTACAAACAAAAACTGTTGGAAAATATTCCTCAAAGACGTTTAAATAATAAAGTCAAGCCAGTGACCAGAAAGAGAGTGGAATAACAAAAATTTGATCTGGGCATCAAGTTGACCCAATTAGAGATGAATGAGGAGTGTCTTTTTGCGGACGACCTCATCAGATAATCATCAGTGCACATCACTTCAGTTATAGGACTCAGCAGAGCTAGAGAGAGCAAAAATCAAGCTTGTTGAGTTAATCAGTGATATTTTATAACAAACTTACTTTTCTTCATCTTGTCCTTCTACTGTAAATGCAACCATCTTTTTGAGATTTTACAAAAGCTTCAAGTTTGAAGATATCAGGGAAGAGAGTCAGACAAAGAGCAAATTTTATAAGCCAAGAAGGTCATAAATAGCTTACGAGTGTCACAGTTAAGGGATATGGCGCCAAGAATGAAACGATGATCAGAAATGGATATTTGAAGACATCCCCCGAGCTTACTTTCCTGAACGTTATTTTCACGACTGTCTGACAAGTTACAGAAAAGCCATATTCGGACTCTTCATGGGCCTCTCAGCTTCATTATCTAAGAATTGGCCTCTCAATGTGGAGATTCAGTATCTCTTCACATCTAAATACCCCGATCTATTTAATCTTTTATATATTTTTAATTCTTGTCTTTATCTTTCTTCGATGGGCGCCTGTGCAACCAAACAAACTTATAGGGCTTAAAGGACTATTCATTCAAAGAGATCAATTGAACAAGCTGACTCGAAGTTGCAAATTGAAAAAATATTCGAATTTAGTTCCAAAGAAATCGAAGGTGGGTCTACAACCGTTGTTGAGAGTTAAACAAAAATTCCACCTCAAAAACAGAGAGAAACTCGTCAAGTATCATTTCGTAGTCGAAACACTATAATGAGCCGCAAAATCCCTGACGGCTAGTAGCATGTCTCTCAAGGTGACAATAACCGTGAATCCTACACTATCTCGGAGTTAGCTTAAATGTACAAGCCTATGTTCGACTTACGGATCAAATATACACCAGTCGACATGGACAACGATGTTCTCTTTGCCAACGATTTGGGACGTCGATCATTTGTACAAAACGGCAACATCAACGGTTTCAAAAATAACGACAGAAGGAGCATGTTTATGAAGGAGAGGCAACTTTGATATTTATCTTCACTTTTGGGTTCATATTTCTTCTGTCTGTCAACTTGATCTACCTAATTTGCTACTACCATATCATTTGGTGTTAGTTTGCATAATAAAAATGGAACAATATGGCAATAACAATTGAATCAACAATCTATATCGAAGGATAATTTCATCAGAAACTTTTTTGACGATTTTTTTCAATTAGGCCTACTCATCATTTAAAACAAATGAAGAGAGAATATAGTATTACAACTCTAGCAAAGCATCAATTCCTCGTTTGTATTCAATTGATTACATATTTATTCCTAATCTTCTTGAACTTTATCTGGTCCTCTCTATCTTATTGTATAATTTTAACTCATAGTTTAGTATAAATGGGAATGTGTTCAAACAAAGAAGCGGTGCGTAGATACTACCATGAACCAATAACAACCTAAAAGGAGGTTCCCAAGCCTCGATACGATGTATAGCCTCCTAAGAAAGATAAAACAGATACATAGATACATGAACATGTTGAAGATGTTGCCGAGTAAAAGGTCATCCCTGCAGCAGAGCATAACACTGAATAATAGAACTAAAGAGAAGGTCTAGATATCAAAAGAACAGTCTCAGTGGAGATAAAAGATAGTTAAGGCTCTGCGGTTATTCCGAAAGGTCCTCCTCAGGAACCACGTCGTAGCTAAAATGAATCGATCAATGTAAGTGAGCTAATTCGGGACAATAAGCCTCTATTTGATCTCAAAGTCAAGTATACCCCTGGAAGAATCTCAGATGACAAGTTATTTGTCAACGACATGCATAGAACATCTCACTTCCAGGATAATTCCATCCATGGGTTTGTACATAACCGGTACAATGCAAAATGAGCATGATACTTTCAAACTTTATTTGTTTGAACATGTCATATAGAGATTAGATCACAAATCGCTCTTTTGTGATAATGGTCTTGATATTCATAGATTGACTATTCGGCACTTGGTCTCTAAATTACTAGTTAAATAAAATTATGCAAGTTTCATATTTTTGGATATTTTTACTTTATCAGCAGATGGGCGAAGATGGAACTTGGATAGATATTTAAAAGGGTATGGATATGTGGTATTTTGTCAACGGTCTTTAGAAGTAGCTTTGTATTACTGTAAACTAATTATTAAATGGGGAGCTGCTGTGCTAGCGAAGTCAAGAAAAAGACGAGCCCTAGTAAATACAAAGTCAAAAAAGCTGGTTGCCGCCGACCTATCATAACTTCTTTTGACAACGAGAGGCTGTAGTATATCCCTACTGCTAGCTCAATAATATTCAGTCGAGATAAACTCCCTAAGAACACAAACTAAAGACGAGGTCGATCCTCTACAATTTATATAGCCATATCTCCCAAAAAGAAAGATTCAGGAGAGCAGATGACAACTGAAACGGTTGCAGAAACCATACGAAAGACTCCGTCTCGAAGTTAGATCACGTAAGCAAAGCAGGTCTAAAGTTTGCCATAACCGCCTACGTTGGCTCACAGGATTTCTATCGAAGCCATTTCTGAGGTTCTTTCTCACAATTGCCTTTCTCCAAGGGATTACCGGAAGTAAAATTCATGATATTTTATAACTTTTTCAAAGAAAAACTTGTATTACTCCTCAACACCGCCTTGGAATAAATTTCCTTGAAGAGAAGTTGAGGTTTCATTCAGAATAAACTAAAAAACATCGAAAAAAATAGTTTCTATCTTTTTTGATTGAGGGAGATTAATGTCAGACCTATGTACAAAGCTTATTTCGAAGTTGGAAGATCAAAAGACAAAAGTTTACTTCTCTAAAATTTGTTTTTGTTTGAATTTCAAAAAATTGACAAATTTCGAAATTACAGCATATCTCACCATTCGAAATGGGAAGGAATAAACAACGAGGATTGTGCAACAATAATAGTAAGAAGTTGGTTTTGATCAAAAAGAAATTTACCTTCATCATTAATGAGGCATATTTAAAAAGAGCTCAGCTCGTAGTTATTATAAATCAATATACTATGGGTTCTTGTGGTTCAAGCTAAGACACAAAGAAGCAGGTGCGTAGACAACAAAAAAATGGAGCACAGCATCAAAATAAACCAAAAGGAGCAGGTCTCGCAGCACATCCTGCTCTTCCTTAACCCAACGCTAAAGCTACTAAACAAAATGACACAAGACAACCGGCAAATGCTCCTCAAGCAAACAATAAAGCTTAGAAAACTTCTAACCATAATTCTCCGATTCATAATCATTCAGGAGAGAAGGTGACCGATGCGACTTTGGCTTCCTCCAGGAACATCAATGGCGATAATAAGCAATAGTTAGTAAAATTACCGAGGAAACTGGATAGCTTACCGACTTCACATGGGTTCAATCCCACTTTGCCAGACGAAAAATATGGTGTTAGTAATGATGCAAAACTGCCTAATCATTGATATCAGATAAATCTTATACTATCTATCAATGTTAATTAGGGGTTGGGGTTGGGG
>Ga0100378_1001078_pt1 | contig 29521 bp, 40 predicted proteins | sample CryGeymeta201502_FD_81535 | JGI IMG/M metagenome (GOLD analysis project Ga0100378, IMG submission 81535) | Groundwater microbial communities from Crystal Geyser aquifers in Utah, USA - Crystal Geyser metaG 2015-02 | ecosystem: Environmental > Aquatic > Deep subsurface > Groundwater | place: USA... | reverse complement strand
TTTAGTTTATTTTTTCTTCTTAAACATATCATCATCTTAATCCTCTTAATCCCCAAACAGATTTCCTTTTGGCTTTTTCTTTTCTTCTGATGGAGGTTGAACCTTGGCAGCTGGTTTTGTGGTTGTTATGGGTAAAGTTTTAGATGTTTTACTGGCAGCAATCGGTAAACCTTTGGTTTCTTTGGCAGAAGGAGCTGGAGCTGGAGGGTCTTCTTTAGGCTTGACTGGTGAGGTTTGTTCCTGCTTGGGTGTTGGTTTCTTAATTGGCTTAGCTAAAATATCTTCCTCCTCTTCTTCCTATTCAAATATGTTCTTTTTGGCTTATGTTTTTTTGCCCATGATGATCTGAGCTGTATTTTTCTTCTTGAATAGAGCATTGTCGTTAAATGTGCTTTTCTTCATCAATTGTTCAGCCTATTCCTTTTTCCTCCTCTACTCTTATTGCTTTCTTCTTTCCTCGGCGGCTGATCTATCTTCCTATTCAATGGCCTTGGTCTAGACCTTTCTTGTCTTGCTTTTACCAAAAATGGGATTTTATTATTCTTCCTCTTCTTATTCGAAAGCTTTCTTGTTTCCGATAAAGGATCCCCCTCCAAATCTGTTGCCTTGAGCCATGATTTCATGGTAGCTCTAGCGACCTGCTATGCTACCTGTCATTGGAGGTCTTGTAGGTTGAGATTGAGCAACTGACTGTGGAATGTGTTGAGGAGCCTGCTGAGGAATAATGGGGATTCCCTGTGGCTGAGCAGGTCTTTGAGGTTAAATAATGCTGGAAGATTCATGAACTGATTCTCGTATTGGAGGAGGCAGTTGATAATTTTGACCCCTCATCAACTTCATCGTGAGTTCTTCTTGAAAAGATAATATCTTGGGCTCCTCCTTGGTTGGTTATTCAACTGGTTCTTAAGCTCTCACTGAAGCTCTGTTATCCACTTATTGAGCAGGAGCTAGCATCTCCTAAGTGTAATCTTGCCTTGTCGGCTCATATCTTTAAGGCTGAGGCTGTTGAGGAATATGCTGTTGCTGTTGAACTTATACAGGTCCAGGTGGATTTGCCACACTTGAATTCTGCTGAGGTATCTCAGCAGGAGATGGAGGTTCAGCTGCTGATTATCTCTTGATATTTCGAGAATCTGGTGACGTGGGAATTTGGTTGGCAATACTATTACGATAAATCTCATTAGCGTCTTACTCCGTATACAAATTGAGGAAAGGCCGAGTGGCAAACTATCTGGTGCCGAAAAGAGGCGGCAACCTAGTATTTTTATAGACAGCCTGATTCATGGCGTAGGAGTATTCTGATACACTTGCAATTGACATGTTATCTTTGTCTGCTTCATCCTCCTTGATCTATAAATTTTTGAGGCCAGTCGATAAAGCTTCCTTGAAGATATCCATCCGACTCTTAGTGCTTGGCTTTACTTCCTCCTTTTTCTGGACATCTTCATCCTTTGCCACTCGTTCTTATATTTTCTTGATTAAGCAAGAGGTACATTTTCGGTAAATTTGTGCTCGGATAGCTTCAAGAACTGATTGAAGCCGAAACCCATTTTGACTTATTCCTCCTTAAGGGCATACTTTGTGTTGGCGATGTTTTCATTGATCTGTTTTTCTGACTCGAAAATGGAGTCTGAGAGGCTTTTTATGGCATTAAAGAACTGCATGACAATAGATGTACTTAGTCGTCCTGCTGGAGGGTCCAATTAGTGATCTGCTCACGAAGGGACAGAAAGCTCATAATCTATGCACTATTATGGTAAATCTATAACAAAACCTCTGACACAAGTCAAGAAAAACATCCTCAATTAACTGAACTATTCTTCAAAAATACACTTATGATCACTCGGGATTAAAACTTGCATTTGGGCTACTCAAGCTTGAATCATTTTTTTGGATAAATAGTCTTAGTATTTCCATTATTTCAGCTTTCTGAGGGTCATGAAAAAGCATTATCTTTCAGCCTTCGGACATTTGTTCTTAGAATGAATGCAACTCTTCCCTCTCAGTTGCTCCTTTAGCTATCTGGTATCTTCGAACATATTGTACTTTGCCCGAGTCTGAATATATGCCTCCTACTGGCGATTTTTATGAATTTGAGAGGACTACCGGATGATTCTGCTGGTTTATGAATTTGTCTTGAATGTATATCGACTAGTTTAATAGTGATCTGTCCTTTTGGTCCTTTTCATTGTCAATATTAAGATTAAACTTTATTGAAGTGTCAAAAAATATCTCATTTCTTGCCCTTTCTCCCCTTGAAACCGTCCTTAGTAGTGCTTGCCATCGATTTGGGAGGACCCATCGCCTTCTTGAGCGTATTTCCCAACTTCTGGCTCATATTTGTGGTAGAAAGCTTTGCCTTTCCTTCCTTACTTCTAGCTCGACTTGCCATCTCCAAAATATCCTCATTAAGTCGATGATGGTCATCAAGGATCTCATTGATCTCTCTGGGATTCATTTCCTGATGTATATGCAACAACTCCTCTTCTTGCTCAGGTTCAAAACTGCCCAATTGTTGAGTCATCATACCGATTCGATAGTGTGCATCGACCTACTAATGATTATTCCTTTGTTGTTTGGCAACATGGATCATTTATAATTTCTATTCTTCCCTCAATTCCTCAATTTAACTGATTTGTTGTTAAGCATCTCTCACCATCTGCTCGATTGCGCTCAAATATTCCTGCTTTTGTTTGCGTTTTATATCGCCCATCTATTTGTAATTGAAAAAGGTCTCGTTTTGGATGTATTCTCGGGTTGGTGTCGGTAAGGGAGCAGTTCGGAGAAATCTGTCTTGAGTTGCCGAAGCTGGCATTTTGGAAGCTGGAACCTATTTTTTATTTTTGCTGTTTCTACTCCTTTCTAGCTCAGTTTTTCTGGCAACATTATCTGCAAACTAACTGAATAAATTTGAACTTACCCTGTAAGTGGTTCCTAATGAACTATGACATTTTTGCTCAGTTGGATGACATCCCGTTCATCACAATCCCTGATGTACAAATTTTGTCGGTTGTAACGATCGAAGAGGGAGGTCTGCTGGACTGGATGCTGCACTCGAGGAGGTGCCATAGCATGTGATATGTTGACTGAGTAGGCCTGTGATGGATTGCCATGGACAAAGGAATGCATATCGACCCGATGGTTGTAGTGTAGTGGTCTGTTTTTATCACTTCGGTTCTGCATAAATAATATTCTAAAAACTCATGGCTCCTCATCAAGCATATACTATACATAAATTCATATATTAACGAATAACCACCATGAATACTTTGCATAATCAAGAGAACCGGCAGCACAATGGCGCATTGAGTACCAGGAGACATCACGTTAGTCAGGAAAGCATGCAGAGACCTTTCAAACCAACCATTAAGTAACAATTTTAATAAGTAGAGTTGGGTATCAACATCCTGAAGTTGCACCTGTTTCCACTAGAAGATACAAAAAACCTGTGATCGTCACACCTCAGCCACCTACAACTGAACGACATGGCAAAAGATTGATCACTGGCTCGAATCAAACCAACTCAGGAATATTTTTTGACATCAACCAAAGGCCAGCCTCCAAAGATGAAGGAAGATTGTCCCTCTATCATAAAAAAGGAGTGATCGAAGCACATTAAAAATACTACGGTGGAAAAGCCATCGACAAATAACTTAAACAACAGTTCACATTTTGTAGAAGCAAATCTGCCTATCTCGTCAATAATTCTATGCCGAAGGCAAGAGGTCTGCCACCAAAAGCAGAAACAAAACGACTATGGGACAACAACATCAGTTCGATCAAAGATATAATCTAGTATCGACATGCAGGTGCCTATAAGCCCAGTAAAGTAGCTACAAAATGTAACAATTAGAAAGCCGAAATTCGAACTGTTAAGTATGCAGATTTGCATGAATATGACTACAGAAAATTAAAACCTGGAATGAGATGATGTGATATTTTATAACAGTCTATATTCGGATGATCCATATCAACGAACAATCCTCGAAGGAGTCCTCTTTCCTCCTCAATAGCCAGGCCCAGGTCCATCTTATCCACAATTAACATAATTTCCAGGTCAGGCCGCCAGTCTCTCAGTCATCAACACAACTCGATCATGATAAACCTCTGCTCAGCTATCTCTTCTTCAGTGGATAGACTTCTAAAGTATAATAAAATGGACCATGTCAATACGAACACCAACCTGGTACAATCGGAAAAAATAATGCATAGAAAGATGGACTAGCATATCATCTCAAAAATGATACGAGAAAATAAGAGCTGAAATAAAAGCTGAAAAATAACAGAGCAAGAACAGCCAACTACCGAGTCAAGACGGATGTTGATGGCTAAGAGGGAGTATTTGATGAATTGGCTCACTTGAGACTGGACAACGAGAGATTGAGAGGAAAACTGTTGCGATATGAGCAGTCAGCAGTTGGCTTGGAATCAGTTCGAGGAGAGCTGGAATACTACAAAAAATTAACATTTTTGCAGTAATCAGAAATATAAAAATTACGTAAACTCCTTAAACAGGCCCAATCAGAAAAACTATAATTATTTTTTTCCCACAATTATCAGCCCTCTATCGCCCTCAAATCCACTCAGCCTCTACATGAGCGATCAACAACTCCAAAGCTATAGGTCTCCAACCAAACTCTCGAATCGAAATCCCACACGAACAAACAGTTAAAGCAGAGAGCCAAAAGAAGTATAGCAGACAAGGAAAACAGTCTGGGACCCCATACCCTATCCGAGACTAACAAGGGCCGAGAAGAGCTAAGCTACGAATCCCGTCGGCAGAGCACAAAGAAAAATAGCATAGCGATGAAGACTACCAACAAAGGGACCGGTCGCCACCACAGGCACTCACAGTTATGATGCTCATATTTTTCACTATCAACTAAAGGAGGTCCCCTTCAACATTCTTCTATCTGAAGCTTCGCCCAGATCCTTCATGATTACCAAATGAGCTAAGCTCTCTGGGAAAGTCAGGTGAATGGTCCCGATAGCTCTTGTTGTTAGATATAATAGATAGGATGTAACTCAGGATACCTTTTGGGGATGTAATCATCTCAAGAAGATCGTCATCGGCCTTTTGTTTTTCATCATATTCTCAAATAATATTTAAATTGTAATAATCCAGAGACGAGGCTGGTCCTTTTCCCTTCGGGCTGGAAGTAGTATAAAAGGGCCTGCTGTACTCATGAGTGTCTATTAGCTTAATTATATAACAGAAAATTAAAATATTATGTTTAGTCGCATTATTAATCCCTAAAAAGTGAGAAAAACATTCGTAATTGAGCGAGAGGACACTCAGCAGGCCGTTATCATCGACTATTAGCTGACCTTCATCGGCTAATGGGTCAATATCGCCCCGATCCTGGACTTCCACTGCTCTATTCGGGAGCATCGTATCTCGATATATGATCCGAGTGTCTGCAAATTTATCTCTTTAGCTCGGCTAGGCTCCTAAAATGGCTGTATTCCTAAGTATCTGTTTGAACCAGCTGTCATTCTCATTAGATACCTCTAGAAAGGATCATTCATTCTTGAGTCTTAAAGTTTCAACAGCAACTGGGAAGCTTAGGAACATAGCAATGACCCACACTCCAACAGGAGCCGAGAAAGGTCGATTGGAGATGTAATTGAGGTCGTCAAGAAATGGAGAGACTTACACCTTCACGGACACCCCACCATACGAAAACGACTCAATTTGCAAAACGCAGCAAAAATGGTCAACATTTCAAAGAAATCCCTTGACGACTACTACTGTCAACTACGTCTGGCCTAACTCTATCACTTTGACTACCCGAATAACCTTCATTAAAAAATGGGGGTTCTGAGAGCCTACGTCAAGAACTACCGTCCCGAGAAGCAGCAAACCCGTCGTCGACAAAACGACAAACACCCCAAAAATTTGAAAATCGTCAACTACTACGACATTGCTACTCACCAACTCAAAAACGTGGAGGACCTTCTCAAAGAATAATAATATGCAGTCCTCCTCTAGCGACCTTAAATTCATTAGTAACCGTAAGATAAATTCGAATTGATGGTCAAAAATTAAGCAGATAATAACGGTGAGGTCTACTCCTCTTTCTTTAGTGAGCCAGTAGCGATCTCTAAATAGTTGCTAAACCTCTAGCATGACTTCTTCAAAGGTTTTGAGATCGATCTAGATGAAGAAGGAGATCCTTATTACTAAGCAGATCGGGACAGACGAGACAGAGAGGAGGAAGACTCCAACAACAGTATCGTCTTGTGTGATTGAACTATAATTATTTTGAATGGCATATCAATAATATTCCGACGTCTACCCCAGTATATCTACAATAATCCAGTCATCCTGCTCGGAGATGCCTCAGTGGGGAAAACCTGCATCATCCAGAACTTCGCGAAGGGCAACACATCCATGCTGAATTACCGACCCACCCTCGGCATCGATTATGTAGCCAAAAATATCTAACTGGGTGGTAATCGAACAGTCAAAGCTCAGATTTGGGATACTGCCGGTCAGGAGAACTACCGTTCTATTACAGTCGAGTATGTGTTGCTCTACATAGCTATATGAGAAAGGCTCACGGTGCTTTAATTGTATTTGACCTGACCAACGCCAAAACTTTCAGATCTGTCGGCTATTGGGTGGAGACCTTAAGAGAGAGGGCAGCATTTGAGCATGTGCAGATAATATTAGTGGGAAATAAGGCAGATAGAGCCCAGTATCGGGAAGTGTCAGTAGGTGAGGCTTAGGCTTTGGCCCGACAAATGGGAATATCATACTGTTAGGTGACGGCCAATGACCTTTCTCTTTTGGGAGACCTGTTCCGAAATATCGCCCAGAGTACAAAGATCATGATATTCAGAAATTGAAAAAGTCAAGAACGGTGAGCACGTCCCCGTTTCATCTGGCGCCCGCCTGGAAGAGTCAACTGTAAATGCTCCTTAGCAAAAAAAAGGATGCTGCTGATGTCGAACTTCCAACCTTTTGATATGGCTATGTAAATCAAGCCAACTTCCTCTTTTTTTGGGCTTTGTACTCTAATCAACAAGGTTACCAGAAAAAATATAATATTTAAATAAAATGATTACCGAGCAACAGATAGATGTCGAACCTGCTCATACACCCGTCGTCATAGGCTACTATCCTTTTAGGGCAAAGGCACAAGTCCTCCGCCTGCTCTGCGAATACCTCCATGTTCCCTATTACGATCGCTTTTTCAACCCTGATGATTGGAATCGCTTCAAAAGTGGAGATGGTAAATAGTGGGTACTGAAAGACTTACCTTTCATGCGACATGGCGATTTTTTCCTTACAGGAAACCACGCCATGATCACATATGTAATAGAATTATCCGGCAGGCGGGAGCTCCTAGGCAGAACTATCGAACATCAGATGAAAATAGACAGTTTCAGATCTAAAGGAGACCTCAAGGACACAATTGTTGGTTTTTTGTGCAACATGAGGCCTACAAACAGTCAATAGAAATTGGACAGAAGGAAACAGCTGAATTAACTGTACGAGAGAAAAATCGAGCATCTGATGGAGTTGCACTAGCGCGAGTGCATGTCCGACAATTTTTACTTCGGATATCTGACCATCCTCGATTTTTCCATTTACTAAATAATCAACTACTTCAGACTCCTGTTCCCTAGTTAGACATCCAGGTTCACGAAACTGGGTCAAATCAGATAAAGAGTAGCAGCCCTGCCTTAGATCTAAGAATATTAGACTTCCCACAGAGCTGTAAGAGAGTTTTGTCCAATCACATATTTCAAGAGATTCAAAGAGGAGAAGATAAAGGCTTTGAGGGACACAAACAGTAATGGTTCGACTGCCAGCAATGGCAGCACCTGCACTCGCATCGCCCAAAAGTGATAATTATTAAGCCATTACATTAAGCTCTTTCTATACCGTATAATCTACTTATGATGAGGATATTATGGAGAAGTAGGGTTAGCAGGACAAGATAATATTTAATAACTTGTCATACTTTTATTATCCTACCGCAATACTGAATAGATTATGAACCGTTTAGACAGATTATAGTAGGAGTGTGGAGTTGTACATATTAATGATAGAATAATTCCAAAGCGTATTGCAAGAAAATACATACTCACCTGCATAAATATTGCAGAGTACCCGCAATCTCCTCCTCAACTCGCTGGAGAATATGTTCCCGCCTTAGTTTAACTTCGATGGATTGGCTAACCTCCTCTAAGATCCTAAAATCAATGGAAATTAACCACTTATGACCTATCACCTGGTAGACTACTACCTACAACTGGTCCACAGCAACTTTGTCAGTATCTACAATTACGAAGCTCTAGAAGGACAAACTCAACAATTGGAATCGACCATCAGAAGTCACATCAGAATGGAGCAAGAGGTCAAGATGTATCTTGAGCATCTGGAGTACAAACTAACCAAGTACGAGGCCTACCTGTCGAGAAAACAAAACGGGCTAATTCATGAAACCTAGCACTTACCCAGTCGAGCTGAAACCAAATTACGAAAATAGCAACTTCAACTCGTCCGCACTAATGAGCAATTGAAACGATCCCTCGAGCAGAAATAAAAGTAACTACAGGACAAAAACAACTAACTATCTTCACTGAGAAACAATAGTAAGAGTGACTCAATGCACATCTAGCAATTATCGCAGAGAAAGATGGGAAATCACTTAAGTTAGCGCAAATTCCAAGCCTTCAAGCTAACCCAAAGCGTCGAGTAACATGATCTAAAACGAGACTTGAGCGAAGGCGACAATGTTAAGATCCACGTTTCTGGCAACAACAATGAAGTCAACTACTATGCAAGTCAGCAGTGATTGTAATAATTATTTAGTTGAGTTGATCCATTCTGTATGGCATGTTGTTATTGACAAATATTCTACACCACTTGTATGATGTAATAAATATCTCATGCTGTTGTCAAACCTCAACTCGAAATCCCTAGCAATTGTGGGCTATCAGGCACTCACAGCCAAGTTACTCCTCAAACAACTGCTGCCCCGAGCCAACCAACCTATCTTGCTCATCAATCTAGCTAGTAATCCCAAAAGACGTGACCATTTTGTCAATGATGTCTTTTTCACTGTTGAGGAAAGAGAACTCATGAAGGAAAGGATCAGGTTTGTCACTGTTGGTGAGCTGAAAGAAGTAGTGGAGGGTAGTCCGCAGAAGGCTATAGATGTGCTTTTCAGTTTGTACGAATCTGTTGATTTTTCCAACCGGGATAAAATGATCGACAGTCATCTTCTAGTCACAAGTGCTCTCACTTCGGCTCTATCCAAAATTCCCATCAAAAAATGTCTGTTACTGTCCAGTATATACCTTAAAGATGCTGGCTACGTGGGCGAAGATGACTAGCTCTAAGATACTGTAGTCTATCGTTTCAGTGATCGCTCTGAAGCTGATGCATACCTGAACGATAACTTCACCTCAATCGTTGAAGCCTGGAAATGGACAATCGGTTACATTTAGCAGAGCTATATGGATGTCAGCAAACAAATCGTGATTGTGAGGGTGCCATCATTGGGACCAACCCTCTCGCATCATGAAGGATACATGTCTTCATTGACAAGTCTGACCTACCTGATGTGCCAGGTGGGATTAGGAAAGATATCGAGCTTGGATGGTCACAAGAACAACAAAGTCGATCTAGTTCCTGCAGATTATGCCACCAACTTACTTTTAGTCCTCAGCTGCAAAGAAACAGCTTCCAGAGCTGAGGTTATCAACCTATCTACTTCCATGCGCAACTACATTACTCTCCAACAATTTGTGGAAATCAGCAGAGAAGCTTGGCGTGAATATGGCTAGAAACCAGCCAAAATAAAAATTGTTGAAACTGCACTCGGCCAAAAGATAAAACATAAAGCTGAACGATTCCCCTCAGCCGTCAAACATCGAGTCGGTAGCATGTTTTAGATAGTAAAATGGAAAATATAAGGTCAACGCGAATCACTCTAACAATAACAACGCATCGCTCTCATCGAGAAATATAAATACTTCCTTTGTCACGAGTGGCTCTGTTAGAGCATCAAAACCATCGATTTGTATAACCAGCTTACCCCTGAGGAGCAAAATTTGTTGAATTTCAACGTCAACACAATTAACTGGAAAGTGTATGTCAAGTTGTGTGTCTACGCCATCAAGAAAAATATTCTTAATCAACATGTTGAGCAATTCAGACCTTAAAGTATGGATCTGCTCGTCACTACCAAGACAGAATCTTATTTTTCAGATATCATGTGGGCTCTGAGATAAGGAAAGTAAACAAAAGGATAGACTCGAGATGAAGCTGCTAAATTTGTCCTCAACAGCAAAGCAGTCAAAGATGCCATTCACTCAATCGTCTAAGACAACATGCTCAAATTATAAAATCCTCCAACCTCCTACGAAAAAGCATAGGAGTAGCTAAGAAAGGTAGCCTAATAACTCTGCACGCAGATGTTCAGCGACTATTCTATGCGCTCTATTCGCATGTTCGGTTGGTTCCTCCACAAACTTTTCAGTAACATATACTAAAAGGTCGTCGTCAACAAGTCTGACATCGCCAAGATTCAAAGCTACAACTAGAACAATGGCCCCATTGTCATCATTCCTACCCATCGCAGCTATGTAGATTTCCTTATCATGAGCTATGTCTTCTTCGGCTATGGCATCAAATGTCCTCATATCGCTGCTGCTGAGGATTTCCTGAATATGGCTGTTGTTAACGTGTTAATGAGGCGGTCGGGAGCCTTCTTTATTAAAAGGAACCAGAAAAAATACAAAGAACTGTATAAAGCCATTCTCAACGAGTATCTCTCGAAATTGATGCTGGGAAATCATTTTGTCTAATTTTTTGTATAGGGTACTCGAAGCAGAACTGGTAAAATGCTTCCCCCAAAGTATGGCATTCTCTCAATCATCGGTCAAAATGTCATAGATGGCAGAGTCCCCGATGTCAAGATCCTTCCAGTCACCATAAACTACTAAAAAATCCTTGAAGGCAACAGTTTTACCTATGAAATGATGGGAGAGGCCAAAGTAAAGGAAAGTTTATCTCGAGTGCTGAAGGCCGTGGATGTTTTGAAGGAAAATTATGGCCGCATTCATTTATAGTTCTGCTAGATGATATCTGTCAAGGAATGGATGGCCAAAACTGAAGGCTCTTTTGAGAATAAAATTGAAAAACTAGGTTATAGGGTGGTCAAAGATCTCATGAGCAATGTTGTTGTATCTGGACCAGCAGTGATATCGACTGTTGTACTGATGAACCGCAAAGGAATATCAGATGACTCTCTGCAAGAACAAACCACCTGGCTCGCTAAATAACTCAACTATAGAGGTGTCAAACTCACCAGAGCGCAGCATGACTCCTCAGTCTCAGATAACAGCACTCTCAGTTTACTCTAAGGTATTCTCAGCAAATCTAAAAAAGACATGTTCGAAGTTCAAGTTTCCTTTGACCAAAATTCTTTCGTCAAGCTGTTTACCCTTACCTATTACCGCAACACCCTCACACATATTTTCTTCCAAGAGGCTGTCATCGCCACTGCACTTGCTAGCTTCTAGTATCGACCAATCGTGGAAGCAGGAATCAGCAAAGAGCAGCTGTTTGGTAGGACTGTATTTCTTTGGAGTTTGTTTGAAAACGAATTCTTTTTGCCTGAATCCCTTTGTGAAAAAGTTCGATTTGAGGAGGTACTAAGTTTTATGGCAAGTAAGGGTGTAGTGAGTGTGTAAGGAGATATAGTGAAGGCAATCAACCCAACAGGCAATTTTTTCTCCTTCTACTGGTCACTAGTTTGGCCCTTGGTTGAGTCCTACTGGATCACTTGTCTATATTTCTTCAAGCTATAAAAAAATATCAAAGGCATTCCCCTCTCTAAATTACTGACTCAAATCCAATGGTTTGCTCAATCTCTCATCAATGATCACATTTGCTCCTTCCTTGAGGCAATTTCATCAGATACTGTTAAAAATGCAGTCAGTGCCTTCATAAAACTAAAGCTAGTCGGCCAATCGAAACAATAAATTCAAGGTGAACAAGTCCCAGTCATCAAAGTTATTGTAGATGAACTTCAACTTCGATCCATGCTCAACGAAATAGGCAAATTCCTGAAGACCACCTACGGCAAAAGTCTCAAAGGCCTCCTTTAGACGAAAAACTCCTCAGTGCACCTTGACTTCCCCTTCCTGTCACGACTATGATATATGTATTGTATGTTGATATATCAAATCAGACCTGTATGGGATCACTCTGCGCAATCTGGGCATAAATCGTAGTTGCATGCATTGCAGTGCCAAATTCCATCGTCATCGACGGTCTTGCTCTTGGAGCAACTGTTGCATGCGTATGCGTTGCTGTAGTACTCGCTTTTGACTTTCTACCTCACATACTGACTACGTTGAGGTCAATAATCTTGATCAACTGATGCCTTTCGCTGCAAATCCGGCATTAGCTGCACTGTTTAAACTCGCAAGATTTGCACTCTAGGGAAGCCTTTCTCCCGCAGAGCTCGCACTCGTATTCGCCCTGTTCGACTATCTTCTCTAACTTTTTGATATGAGTCGGGCACTGCATAATAATAAATATCCTGACTGAATCAAACACTATAAGCCAAAAAAACATCAGTTATTAGTAGTACAACTGTCACTTCTTCTGACGTGGTTTAATCAATCTGCTGCTGGTTGCTGCGTTGATGGCATCCATAATATTTTCACCTCCTGTGCTGACAGTTCTGTTGTATTTGTTTTGGAGGAGGTTTATCATGTCTTTTAACTGGTTATGGCATTTGTTCCTATCCCTACCATCAACTGTACTCTTCAATGAACGACTACTTCTATTTTCAGCATTGAATTCGCTAATATGTCGGCTGGTCGTCGAAAAATCTAAGTTTGGCTGTTTTTTCTTCTAGCTGGTCTAGAGCAAATATTGGATCTTTTTGAATTATAAATCCTGATCTGATAGATTGGTTAGAGTCATGTTTTTGGAGTCAGGCTAGAGATATTAGGAGGAGTGCTCAGTGATGGAAGAAAGAGCTGACTCAATATTATTTTCTTTGGAGTAGCTAAAAAGATGAATGATGTTGCTCTCTGGCTCATACACAGATTGACTGTGATTGTGGTCATCCTCATATGCCAATATAGGACTGCTTTCTCCACTTAGCTCCTCTTAATCATCCTCCTCCATAAAAGTATCGTCGTCTTCCTGAGTGCTGCTCATCCTGTCAATCCTTCGATACTTAATCTCCATATCCTCAGGGACCTTAGACTCACTCATTTCGTAGGCCTGTCGATCTGTGTTTTCGTTTATGATTTCATCACTGCTTCTACTGTTAAAACTGCTGGGTGAACCATGACTTTGTTATTCCTAATTGTAGAAATCGAGCATCTTGCTGCGAGATTGACTCTCGATGGAGCTGATCAACTGCTTGAATTCACTTATTTTTAGGTTGATTGCTGAGGTCAAAGGACTGTCTTCCTTTTTCTGAGCCGATCTCTCTTGCTGCAGTTCGTTTATGGTACTCATCACTTCTAATATTTTTCCAAGGATGTCGCTTTCGGAAGGTGGGCTGTTGACTTGCTTGGAGTAGGTGGCTGATCTCTCTTCGACTTGAAAATGACTTTTGGTCGATCTCGTTGAATTGAAAGAACATCTCTCCTCCTCCATTCCCTTCAAATCTACATATACCTTCTTCCTGTCACTAACTTCATTTTATTTCTTGCTTCCACAAACCCCCTGAACGATCTTATAGTGTTCCTGCTGTATTTTATGCAATTGTTAGCGGTAGGTCTCTCCCAGTCTATGGTTAATTTTCCCAATAGAGTAAAGCTGACTGAACTGTAGCAACTAAAGTTCTTCTAACTTTTGCGAATCTCTTTTGCTGCTAATTATTTTGTTTTTGTGGCTTCTGAAATTTTTCATCACGAAAAGTATCTGTTATATTAGAATACTCCAATTAAATAAGTTTCATTGGTTGGTAATACCTCGGATAAAGTTGGCTAAAATATAAAAAGTGAGGAGAGAGATGCATATTTTAAAGGGAGGGCGGATGTTATGATAGTATTTATACATTTGTTGGAGTTAATAATAGATTTGTGATTATGACAACCATCCGACCACCTGGCAACAAACCACAATACTTCTAAGAAAAGAAAAAGGGATAAATGAACGAACTCAAAAAGTACATATTACACTAGTCAGCGCCCTCAACAACGTCATCAACTAAAACGATAGCAAAAAAGGAAGATAAGTCATCAAAAAGGTCATCAGCTATATGACCCTAGGTATGGATGCCTCACCTGTCTTTTCAGAAATGTGCCGAGCTTCCTTCACCAACGACGAGGTCATGAAAAAAATGATATACTTCTACCTGACCACTTATGCAGAAGATAACTCTGATCTTGCTATCATGGCTGTCAACACCTTCAAAAAAGATTGCAAACATACCTCCTCTAAAATCAGAGGATTGGCTCTCAGAAATCTATGCTCTTTCAAATCTACAGACTACGTCAACAATACACTGCCAACCATTCGCTAGTTGCTTAACGATTTTGAGCCTTATGTCAAGAAAACGGCCATCATGGGTCTTCTAAAGGTCTTTTATGTTTAGCCTGAAACGATTATTCATGACTAGGGAATCATCAACAACCTTTCGCAATTGATCAAAGATTCCGACAGTTTGGTCTCCATGAATGCTCTGATGGCTCTTGACTAAATTCTTATTTCTGAAGGTGGAATACCTTTGAATTCCAAGCTCTACTTTTACCTCATCCACAGGTTAAAATAGTACAATGAGTGGCAGCAGACATGCATTCTTGAGATATTGTATCGCTACAACTTGGACAAATAAAATGACAAACAACGCTATGAAATTCTCAGCATTTTATGGGACAAACTCAAACATTCCTCAGTCCCACTTGTGCTGGTCTCCATCAAGATCATCCTCAAGTTCACAGAAAAGCGTGAAGATCTATTCCGAAACATTGTAGAAAAAATAAAAGCTCCATTAATCACCCTCATGACTGGAAATGAAAACACAGGCTCTTATGAGACCATGTACGTTGTGCTCCAGCATATCGAGTATGTCATCTTGCACATGAAAGGCAAACAATACTTTGAAAAAGATTTCAAATATTTTTACTGCAAAGCTGACTAACCCACCTACATCAAAAGTCTAAAGGTCAAGATCCTCGGATCGCTCGCAAACGAATTCAATTTAGGGGACCTCCTCAATGAGCTTAACGACTATGCCACTGATGTTGATATCGAGATGGCTCGAAAGTCAGTCAAGACCCTTACAGCTATCGCTTTGAATTTGCCAGAAGTCAGCAGAGCTCTTCTCATCAACGTCAACTCATACTATAAGTTGGGGCTTAATCATTTAGCAAATGAGGTCATGTTGTCTTTCCATCTGATCCTGAGAAAGTATCCTAAGTTGTTCCCTGAAATCAGCAAAACCTTGATGGAGTTCAGATAAAATGTCAATGAGACATAGTCTATCAAGAGCTTTATCTGGATTCTGGGCAATTTTGCAAGTCAAATTGATGAAGCTCCCTATGCTCTTGAGGAATATATCGAAAACGAGGAGCAATTCTAATCCTATGATACGGGAGTCAAAGAAGTGTTGCTGACCAGCATCATTCAAACCTTCCTCAAAAGACCCGTATAAACTTATCAGATTCTAAACATGATATTTAAATACATTTTCCAAGCCGACAATGCACCTCTTTCTCTTCTCGATCACGCATCTTTCTACTACACTGCTCTTCATGATAATCCTGAAGAGGTGAAGAAAGGTTTCAACTCCTTCGAAGGATAGATGACCAAGTTCAAAGAAGAGCTACCTGAGGCCATTTTGGATGAGGATTTCAACAGTTTGAGCATCATTTTCAAGCAAAAGGAAGCCAAATATACCAAGCCATTCGAGTATTTTATCTCAATGAGAAACAAATAATTGGGACTAATCGAGCCAGAAGTTGAAGAAGAGTAATAACCCGAAGAGGAAGAAAATGGATAAATGAACCAGAATGGAGAAGAGTTGATGAACGGCAATCAAGAAGATTACGATGAAATATAAGCTTAAAATTTGGATAGCGAGCTTGTCCTTTAGCAGGAGCAATTCGAGGCTATATGGGGATAAATGTCATAAGGGTAATATTTTATTTATTCAGCGTGGCAGTAGAACTGACTACCCAAGGATAGTAGAACATAACATAGGACAGCATCGAGTAGCTCTTCAAAATGTGGTACATCCATCTGATGGCCTCAGCAGAATAAGACTAAGGAAGCACCCTCAAATTCTACTTCTACGCCAGAGACATCCGCAACGATCACTACTTCTGTGTCGAACTACATGTGGACAAAGAGTCCCACTCTATACAACTGTCAATCAAGAGTAAAACTGAACAATCTGCCAGCAATCTCAAAAAGTACATCATTGAATTGCTGAGTGTCAATGAACTTATCGTAGTTGATGAGTGATCCACTTGTATGCTATAATGCACCCATGAAACCATTAAACATCATTGCTAAACTAGGTCTGTTTTTATTTGCTTGCCTAATTATTAATCCCATTTTTCTTCTTTCTTCTAAGAGTGAGCTGGTCTGGGCATTATTTTTTCCTATGTCAACTGCTTTATCTCTACATTTTCATTTTATTCGCCTCCACTTGAGTACCTTCTTCGTTTATTGACTGCATGTTCATTCAAGGAGCTCTGCATACCCTTGAGCCATTCGTCAAGTCCAACCTTCAGCTGACACTTATCTCTATGAAAGTTTTTATAGTTCTCAAAAGTGTCTCTGTATGGACACCCCTCATTGAGACATTTTACTATCAGCTCATTTACTAACTTCTACCCAGTCAGATCCTTCTGCACTGCTGCTACTCTTGACAAGCACTGAGGGCATTTATTATTTGCTGGCGAACATCCAGTGCAAAAAGTGTGACCGCATGGATGAAGTCTGAGTGGACTTTTCATAAGATTATGGCACTGCGGGCAATGTAGATGCACTGATATTTATTTGTTGATGAACTAGAAGTTGGATGTCTCAGGTACAGGGTCTGCAACCTAACGGTGTTATGGTTATGATTTAGTTTTTGGCTTTCTTTTCTTGGAACTGCTGCCTTTTCCTCCCATTCAAATTGATATTATGACTCAATCTCATTATTTGGCGTCACTTCAAAAGAGATATACAAAAAATATCACACCGCTTCTTTGACCTTGTCACTGCTCAAGGGTGATTCTCCTCCAGGCAAATTGATAATAGACTCGTTTCGGAAGATGTGGGTCCTAAGCTTTGTTTTCTTTTGCTAGAGTTTGATATTCATAGCATCTCCGATATATTTTTCAGCTTTGTAAAGGGCCCTTCTTCGATAAACTTCCTTCTGAAAGGGCGTAAAGGATTTCCAGGTTTTTGTTGCAGTCTTGAATATTTCATAGCCATTTGTCGTGCCGTTTTATTTAACTATTTTGTCCCTGTTCTTTTGCAGATAGTAGAAGAAAGGTGACAACCAGGGATTTTTGGAAGTCATTTGCTCAAATACCGGAGTATCTTCTTCTTCAGTTTTCTGTTTTTCCTTCTACCTTTCCTATTCTTTGAATATGAGGTGACTCGCCACCACATCAGTGTCAGCCTCGTATTTCTCATATCCGAACTCAGCTTTGAACTATTTTAGCTCCTGATTGTATAGACAAGCCATACTGTTGTAGTCCCTGCTTAATCTTGTGCACATATTCATGTTTGACGTCAGGAGTTGGATGTACTACCTCACGATATATCTACCTTGTAAGGTGCTTTCTTCATCATTATCATGATTTCAGCTGAGGTCAGTTCGTTTGGATTAGGGGATGCTCCTTCTTCAAGCTTGACCTGCACTTCTGGATTATTGTGATTATCAGAGGACTATCTATACATGGTACTCATTCGAGGGCGATATAAACAAGTAAGAGAGTAGTGTTATAATAATAGTTGTTCACAGAGAGTCAACAAAATGGCTGAATACGGATATGAAGTCTAGCTCTTTCCTAACCTCCAGGGAGAGATGTTTACCTGTTCCATCTGTTTAAACATTGTCAAAAGGCCCAAATAATGCTCAGGATGTGGTGATCTATTCTGTGGCAAATGCATTGATGACTGGACTCGCAAAAATAGGTAATTTAGTGCTTATGCAGTACCTGCCCTAAAAGATGCACACAGGGGATCAAAGCTATGTCCTCTCCAGCTCTCATCAGGATCTATGAATCTCTCGATATGAAATGTCCCACCTGCTCCAAAATCGTCATGCTCGGTGACTTCTAAAACCATAAGATCCAATGCGGCAAACCCAAATGCTTTAACCGCGATCTTTGCAATGGATTTGAAAGTCCCCACTTCAACAAATGTTGTTCCGAAAGATGCCTCACTCTGCAAAGACTGCTGTAAGTACCATCCTATTTAGTAACACCAAAGGCGATGTCAAGGCAATTTACAAAATCATGAAGGAATTCAAATCTAATGCAGTTAGTGGTGAAGTTAGCGTGCAACCTGTTGGAGGTCAACCTCCAAATGGTAGTATGGGTTGGGATAGACAAAACTGTGGTCAAGGAGTGCAATTCGAAAACAATTCCATGCTCGTAATCCTTAAAGAGCCAGCCTATGTCTTCAGAACAGCAGTAGCCACTCAAGGCTTTACTTCAGGTCAGCATTACTGGGAAATCATTCCAGATACAAGAACAGAAAATGAACTTAAAATTGGGGTGACGACTACTCTAAAATTTGATTTCAATACTGCCTTCTGTGACCATGTCTTTGGATTTGCCTATTATGGCCTTGGTCAACTCAGACACGGCTCTAATGCCTCAGGCCCTCAGTATGGCAAACGCCTCAAAAAGGAAGGAGTTTTGGGTATTTTCCTCAATATGGACAAAGGTCAACTATCCTTCTCACTCAACGGATAAAGCATGGGTATTGCATTCTAGAACGTCGCTCTTAAGAAGGGTCCCATCTACCCTGCCGTAGCTTTGCTCCATTGCGCTGGATGCACCATCAAGGGTGAGCTTCCTGTGCCTTATTGCTTCAAATGATTTGCTTAATTTGTTATTCTTCATCATATATGATCAATATCATCTAACATCTCTGGCAGTATGAAGTTCAGCATTGTCTCATCGTGCCAACGGCAATCAAAATAGGAAACAACCCAGTAAAGACCTACTTCTACTCTGAGAAGCAGGGGCGAGTGTTGAGGAAGAAATAGCATACGGCCTAGATGGTTGTTTAAGTGATGAAGATGAAAGAAATACCTGGGCAACAATTTTTGGTGCTTTTTGTGGAGCATAATAGAGAAGTTGTGCCAAGAATGATGTTGTAGAACGAGGTAGTGGAACTGGTTGAAACGTCATCGACTAACTGTGCTGTCATAGGACTCTAAGGCGATACAAAAATCCAGCATATTTATGAGTGCAAACTAACTCCCAAAAAATTTAAGACGTTGACTTTGCTTGAGTTGAAACAAGGCAAATGGACAAGTATCGAGGAATAGGTAAATTTAAATGTTCATAATAAACTAAACAAAGAATGTGTCTGTTGGCTTGATCACCTGTTAAAAAAGTTGGCAGTCACAGATAAGTGGACCGATTTTTAAGTCATGGTAGGAACAGACTGGAATCGCGAGAAGTTTTATTGTCTCTGGAGTAATAAATTACAGTGGAAAAACCATAATTTTTATCAAATCTTATACAACTACAGTTAGCAAACGCAAGTGATTAAAAATGTTCCCGCATGTTTGAATTTTGGAAGTATTTCCTTGGAGCTTTAATCGGTCAAATAGGAAAAAAGCATCGAAGGACCTCTTTTTAGTTGGCAATAATAGTAAAATTCAAACCTGAAATAATGCAAAGGATGTGGTAAATTAGCACAGGTTTCTTCCCTGCTTGAACTCTCCAATGAAGACGTCATAAAAATTCGTAGAATGCACAAACTATCTATTATGGGCATCAACCAGTAATTTTAAGAGGTCTGTCCTCGATGTTGTGAAATGGCAGATTCTTTCTGATAGTTCATATTGATAATTCTAAGTTTATTGATCAATCAGATTCAGACTCCTCAAGTTATCTGTCTGAACTTCCCTCGTTTCCATGTTCCTAGTGACCATCTCTGTGTTTGTGTTTGTATTGTGGCAAATTTTAATCTTCTTCTTAATTTTCTTATTCTTCATCCTCCTAGTCAGATAGTTCGTTTTACTCAGGATCCATAGCTAGATCCATTGCTTCTTACAGTACGTTCCTGTATAATTTTTAGAGATGAATGTCTTCCTTATGAAAGTGAATCGGCTGAACCTATGTTAATGTAGTCAAGTACCTGGTCATCTGGTTTTTTTGTTACTGTAATGTCAAGTTTGGTGATAATGTCGATCGACCAGCAGCTCTGGTGCAGCACAAAAAAGACAATAGGGTGCACTCCTTCATCCCCTGTCCTGTATTCGACCTTGTTGACATATGACCCTCCCTCAAATTATACCTCTTTGACCACCACGAAAGAATCTTTCTCAATGCCAATCACGTAGATCTTATCTTTGACAGGTACCGGATAGTTGTGAATATAGCTGTAACCTGCAGTCTTGTTTAGCTGCTGTACTTTAAAGTAAACTTCACCATAGTCCATATTGGTCAATTGTCTAACCTCCTGATTCTCTACCTTTAACTTTGTGTCTATCCTATAAACAGGCCAGGTCTTCAATTGCTCCTCTATGGTCGATCTTCTCGCTTCAGGCAAATAGGAGGCCAACTATCGGATTTGTGTAGCTGAGGAAATAATTTGATAGATACTGCTACTGACTTTTTTATCTCTAATAGCCTGCTTGATCGTGTTTCTTTCTTGTTAGGTTAGACCGAGGCAGTACAGCCAGTTGTCGTTGCTGTTGGGAATAACAAATGTTCGATTGTAGTAATCCCTCTGAAATTCAATAAAAGCATTGAAGGCAGTAATACCTTGGTATTTGATGGTCCATTCTGGATTGCCAAACAGACTTGCTCCGTGCAGTCTTTTCTCAGTGAACATCAGCACCACTTGTAATGTCTTTGAAAGAAATTCTTCAATTTTATCCCGTAGGGCTGAGCTGCTCAGTTCGCGTAGATTTGATGAATAGCTGATAACCTCCCATAAAATTTTTAGCTGGTTGCCTGACATTTCGTGAAATACAGGTCTGTCCATATGAGGATTTTTCTTCATGTGCTCCTCTAGCTGCTCTTTGTCTGTTGAGCTTATGCTGCCGAGGTTCAGATCTTCTGAGAGTTCGGTGTAGGATGCCAAGATGTAAGGAATGGTGAATTTATCAATTTGCGGCTGAACAGCCTTGAATAGAGTGGGATAACTGCCTACAGAAATTCCATTGTGATCGAGAGCTCTCGTCTTGCTGTTCCAACGTATCACCGCCCAGGGAAGCAACACCAATAGCACCAGAAGCACAACTGGTAGGACATAAAACTGGTATTACTTATCAATGAAGAAATGTGGTAATCCAATGCCAACTCTGTATGCTCCTTCACCATCGGGATTGCCGTATTTGAAGCAATTCGCCTTTTTTTCTTAATTTGTGAAGCATTCGTAGCTTTTGGAAATGAGAATGAATTTGTTCTGAGCTTAGACATCACCTTTGTTCTTATCTGGGTGATACAATACCGCCAACCTTCTGTATGCTTTTCTGATTTCCCTCAAAGAGGCATCTTTGTTGACTTCTAAAATTTGATATGGGTCGAAACCTTTCAATGAATTTTCCGAGGTGATTGATATCTGATAGATCCATACTAACAGTCCACAGCACAGCAGAAGCAGGAGTATTTTGGCCAATAGACTGAAATTTATTATTCTTTCTCTCCCGATACTCTTCATCTTTCTTAATTTATCCTTAAATGCTGGTGTCTTGGATAGCTATTTTTCATGAGGAAGTGACAATCGACTGAATGCACCTACAATGGAGCAGGTGAGCGTGAGGATGAGACAGACTAGAAGACTGGAAAAGAAGTAGAGGAAGGCGGTGTCATCGTATTGGAGGTTACTATCGTCGCCTTGCTGCTCAAAAAAGGACATTTAAATTATACACGCACGTAACTAAAATTCTAGTGAAAATACTTCAATATTATCAGTCACGTCCTAACCCTCTTTAGAAACACAGCCTTCAAAGCATTGTTCTCTCTTTCCAACAGGTCTTTCTCTTCCCTCAAACGGTGATTTTCGCTTATAAGTTTCCTATTGTTCTTCACCACCATATTGAACTCGTTACTTCGGTCGCTAATGTTCGCCAAAGCTTTCTTTTTTTCATGAAGCTCTCTCTGTAATTCCGATATTTTTTACACATAAAAGTTTATCTACACTTCATAGACATCTAGTCTGCTGTTGCCTTGATGACGGTCGGCACTCCCTTAGACCAGGCGTGTCTGAATGGTTCTTGTCAGCATATCAATAGTGTCTTGTTTGGCTTTGAGTTTGCCCATTGTCTATTACAATTGTTTTTGCATGCGAGAATTCGATTGAGGAGGATAGTGACTTTGTTATTAAAGTTTGAGAGTCGACTACTCTTGAAATTATCGAATAGGAGTCTAATTTGTCTTGGCAATTGGAGAAGGTTAGACAAAATCGCCTGACATGAGATCAGCCACAGTCATGAAATGAGGGTGACTCTAATCGTTTGGCTAAACCTTATTTTCTTCCTTTTTACAGCTACTAAGCCCAGAAGCATCTTTGCGTATCTCCTCCTTAACTTTTGGCTTATTCTGTTTATTTTTCTTCTGCTTGCTACCTCCAACTGAGCTACATAGTTCAGATTGAACTCTCTTCCTCTTCCTTTCCTCTGTATCTTGCCCTTCTCTTTTGGTTTTCTTCATGACAGATGTGCTTCTTTTTACCTTTTTATTGTTGCTATGGGTGCTGGACATCATATTCGTTAGGACTTTTTTATTAGTTAATAATAGCAATCATATAAAAATCAAATGCAGCAGTAATCATCAGTCTTTGGACTGCTCACCAGCATGTTCAACCCGAAAGTAGCCAGAGGGTGGACCAAAATATCAGAGGAATTTGCAGTCAGCAATGAACATTTCTTCGAGATGGGTAAATACGGGAGAGTACAGCTCGGATATGCCTTATTTTACAACCGGATGGTTGCAGTGAAAGTAATGGAGAAAGTGCAAAACTACCAACATGAAGTATAGGTTCTTCAAAGAAATGCCATGCTCGATCATTTATACGTCATGAGGTTCTATGGATACTGTTTCTGGTAGGACAAAGTGTACATTTTTCTGGAAGTCTGCCCCTATGGCACCCTCAGCCAAAGAATAAACAACAAGATGACGCAGATGTAGGTTCTCAGGGCATTTCGGCAGCTTGTCTAAGGTGTCAGATATATGCATGAAAACAGTAAAGATATGGATTGATGTAGATAAGATACATAAGGACCTCAAACCTGATCATATCCTGCTTGGACCAGAGAAAGATGTCAAAATATGCGATTATGGACTTGCCAATGAAGACAGTGAAAGCATATACGAAAGTGGATTTTTAGGCACAGCTCAGTACTCCGCCCCTGAAGTTTTTTTATTTGAGGGAGAGCCTGAAGATGTCCACAGTCCCAAGAGTGATGTTTGGAGTATAGGTGCCATCCTGTTTTAAATGCTAACTGGAAGATATGTCTTCGAAAATGCAAAAGTAAGTAGTACACTAGGCAGAACTATGAAAAGCTCAAGTAGGAGTGGCTCAAATTGTAGAGAGGAAATAACTCTATTCGAGTGCTTAAATTCAACGAGACTATTCATCCAATTTGGGAATACTATATCAATTGGCTGATGAATTTTCGCAAAGAAAGTCGGCCCAACATCGAATAAGTCTATCGATCTATCTGCATCATCTATCCCCATCTGCGAAAGGATCTGAGGCAGAGGAACCATGAGCTTCCCTATGAGTTAAGCAGACATGTGGAAAGACTTAAATCTCAGATATTCAATTATCAGTTTTTGTTAGAACTGAGTGAGACCTTCACAGCTGAAGATATTCGGTTAAGGAACGAGTTTAAGTACATGATGATGTTTTGCCTCATTATGAGGTTTTTGACCTTCTGCAAAACTTTTCTCCCAAAAATGGTAAATATTCCTCTCAAGGTTTAAAATCGAATGAATTAGGGATAAACTTATCTAAGCCCCTATGGCGAATTAATGATGGTCAAGGAACGAATCCAGCTTCAGCAAAAATACTATTTCTACAGAAGACAGGTCTAAAAAATCATAATTCCCAAAATTTTAGACGTTTATTGCAAAAGATAGCAATCAAATTTGCTTATGGATGACATGAGCACTATTGTCGATGAAGTCAAAAGATTCAAAACATAAAAAACTGAATCATATGAAGAGCTATACGATTAAGCCATGCAATCAATTCTGAGAGTCATCGAACGGAGACATGGAGATGTAACTAAAATATACAAAAGAAATGAGCTCATCATCTTCGGCAAGATACTGCTGGCTATGTTGCTAACTGATAAGTATCTGAAAAATGAACAAGAATCGCTCAGTTTGGACATCCAAAAGCTAGAAGATCTACCTGAGGAAGAGCTGGCCAAGCATGTAAAAAAACTGTCAGAAGAGGTGTGTTGATGATATTTTTGGAAAATAAAACAGAGTAAAAAAAAATCACAATATTATCATTTCTGGCTTCTTTAAGATCTTTGTCTCGATCAGATGCTCAAGGTCCTCAGGCTCAAATCGACGTACACTTTTCTTGATGCTCTTCATGGCCGACTAATGTCTCTACTTGGTCATGATGCTGCTCTTGGGCCTGATCCTTGATATTTTTACAGGTCCTTGAATTTGATTTTCAGAAGACAGCCGATTGAGATCAGAATATTGTATTTCAGTTTTCTTGTGGTTCTAATTTCTCTCGAACGAACTGTAGGTCGGAGCAAAAAAAGTCTTATGGGTTGACTTGGCGTTTATGATTGAAGAGTTGATGACCGGCATTTTTTTATCAGAACAAAAGGCTCCCATGCTAGAAATTATTTATCTCTTAGGCTACAAAATAGCTGATTTTTATTCTGTGCGACTTCGGATAGCCACAGGAGCCTTGACCTATTTACTTTCTTGCCCTTGTGCTTTATTCTACTGATCACAGCTGCTCATAGCAAAATAGGTCTTATGAGTAGCTTCCACATATTTTTTGGATTATCCTTTTACAATTTTTCTAGTAAAGACTAGCGTTTCTTACATGCTCTTGTCGTGCTGCTTCTCAGATTTTTATGAAGGCCGAGGGAGATGTTCTTTGAAGATAACACTTTTGATTTATTTTTTAGAAGGCTGTTGGCTTTACTCTTAAGGAAACTTATCTTGTTCCTTGAATTCCAATTTTTACTAAATAAAATTGTTGACAAACTTCCTGCGAATTTGATTTGACTTCAGCAAAACTGAACTCTTTTACTCACGAGGAATAATTTTGTTGGTAGCCTGTTGAGATTCTACTTCAGGAGCAGGAGAAGGCATCAAGATGGGCTCCATATTGCTAAAGTATTTTTTGAGCAGTTAGGCTGCTCCCATTCTTTTGTAGGGATTTTTTTCCAACATGTCGGCAATGAAACTATTGAGTTGAGATGAATAGCTGTCAATGTTTTTAGGCTGACTGCCCACAATATTTTGGCCGAGAGTGATGATATTTTTCCCCTCAAACGGGTGACTCATAGCAGCTAATTGGTAGCAAACACAGCCCAGTCCCCAAATATCAGCCTTATAGTCATACTTTTCATACTTGATGATCTCTGGTGCCAGGTAAAGCGGTGTTCCAACTCGACTGTACAATCCTCCATCATTTTTCAATATCTTCGACACCCCTAAATCTCCTAACTATCTTACATCATTTTTACGTAGAGCTGGCCTGGTGAGTCCATAAAAATATTAAGGGTCTTGATATCTCTATGTATGATCTTTTGCGAATGCAGGTATTCAAGAGCTGTTAGAAGTTGACGGGTCATCTACCAAATTTATTTTTCGGAGAAATTTTGTTTCTTGATTCTGCGGCGTTTGAGGATCTTGTTTATATTTCCGTTACATTGTGAAGATCACCTTTTGGGGCATACTGCATGACTATGTAGAGGTAGCTTTCGTCACTGAAAAATTCAAGCAATTTGATGATGTGCGGATGGCTGAGTCGACTTAGAATGGCAACCTCGGAGCAGGCCTCTTTGGTGCTGTATTTCTGACTAAAAATGATCATACTTTAATGGAAGAGATGTGTATTTTTTTGAGAGCACAAGTTTGTTTGGTCTGCAAATGTTGCACACGATAGCAGGTTCCAGAAGCCCCTCTTCCTATCTAGGACTCTATGCGATATTTTTCATATAACTGCGAGCTTTTAGATTACTGCATTTTGTTTCTATGCCGAATAATTTATATAACGTAGTTATTATTCTAATTCATCATTGAAAAAAGTGTTATCAGAATTATTCAGATCAGCGTTTATCCTCAGCAAATGGGTTGTCTGCTATACCACCTAAATTGATCTTAGGACGAATGCCCATCGAAATCAACTCCTGCATGAGGAGCTTACAAGCGTATGGCATCTTCACCTTGCGAACGTTGGATTTTCTGCAACTTTAGCAGCGTTTGCTGTATTGGAAGAAACCGCAATCCTCACAAATCAGAACCGTCGAGTCATCGCTGGAATATAACAATCGCTAGAGAAGGACCTAACCTGCTCCGAAGCCCAAAAGGCAATCTCTCTCCATTTCGCCCAATCTCAAGCCACCTTCCTTGCTTCTTCCCTCTGTTGGCTGTCTTGTAAGCACAGTCACCTTTCCTGTCGACCTGGCGTGTATTTTATCTGCTACCATATGCTTCAATCTTTGATAGAAAATTGGCCCACTAAACACATAGCAGTTCATGTACTAACCTGTTGTGCCAGAGATAAGCGTATCTTTACCTGAGTATGAAAAACCATTGCTGACTAGTATGTCACATAGATCTTCGAGCTTGTCACCTGAAAAGGCAGTCCCGTAATGTTTTTTGCCCTTGAGTGCTCCAGCTTTACCTCCAATCAACTCCAGCAGTTTACCAACAGTCATACGAGAAGGATAACCGTGTGGATTCATGATCAGATCTGGTCTCCATCCTGTCTCAGAAAATGGCATATCTTCTTCTGGCACAATCAACCCACAAACTCCCTTCTGGCCATGTCGACTCGAAAATTTGTCTCCGAGCTCAGGCCGTCTCATTTAGCGAGTGATAGTCTTGACAACAGTGTTAGTATCATTGGATGTTAGAATGACCCGATCGATGTGATTATTAGCACTGTTACTTTTGAACACACTCGGCTCAGAGTTCCATGATAAGTTTTACTGCAATTTCTGCAAATTCATATCCTTCATGTCACCTGAAGTCACCGGAACTTTTTTGTTGACAAAGACCTCTCCATTCTGGATGTTATGGCCTACCTTTGCCAGGCCATCTTCGTCCAAGCATTGATATTTCTTCAGCATATAGCCACTCAAATGTTTTTTGTCAGTCGACTTCAGCTCATCGCTCTTGCCGTAGAGGTAGTCTTTGAGCCCGAAATCTCCATGTTTTTTCAGTTCAGCCTCATATCTTCTGTAGTAGAAAGTGCGTCCGAAACCTCGATCCATTGATGCTCGATTGACAATGACAGCATCCTCAATATCGTAGCCTGAGTAACTCATGACAGCAACACTGGCATTCTGACCAGCAGGTAATTTATCGTAGTTAATGAGTTCGATATGAGCAGTTTTGACCATGGGCTGTTGAGGGTAGCAAAGCAAATAGTTGACCGTATCGTTGCGAACAATTTCGTTGAGCCCAATAATGCCTTGAGCTTGTTTTCCCATAGAACACTGGAAAAGATTTCTCGGGGACTGATTATGATGCGGATATGGAATAATCCCAGCCACCACTCCAATGATCGTAAAGGGATCGATCTCCAAATGCGTATGATTGGGTGTTATTTCCTTTTCTGTCAAGGCTATTAGAGCATTGTCTTCTTCGTTGACATCCAAAAATTAGATGAACCCTTTGGCTACCAAATCGTCAAAAGTAAGGCTGTCAGCTTACAACTCATCTACTGCTTCTTTAGTGAGTAAAATCTTTCCTTTTTCAAGGATGAGCAAAGGTCGCACCAATCTACCTGAATCTGTGTTGATTATAATCTCTCCAAATTCATCGTCTTTTCCTCTTATCATTGCCACATTCACGAATTTTTCAATCAGACCCTTACGCCTCATCAATCTGATTCTCCTCACTAATGAGTCACTATAGGTATAGCCAACCAAAGTACCATCAATGATGACCCTGTGTCCTCTTCCTTGTGAAATGTTGCCCTAAATAATTCCCAAATTTTTTGTCTTGAAGCTTCTGCAAGATGTAGTGATGCAGGTCGTGAGAGCTAAATTTTTGACCAGACCACATCCCTAGCCGTCAGGAGTATCGCAAGGACAAATCATTCCCCAATGCGATCCCAGCAGTGCTCTAGGACCTGCTATTTTTCTAGTTTTTTCGAACTGCGAATTAAGCCGAGTGATCATGCCGATTGCTGAGATATAGCTAATTCTGCTTAATTGTTGACTGACTCCCTTCCTCTAAATGTGATATCTTTTGATCACCCAGTTGCCAGTAGCAATAGCATTGTGTAACCCATGTGTGATGATTCCACATCTGGATTCCATGAGATGCTTGATTTCCACCACTCGCTGATTGACATGCTTGGGCAAAAATTTATTGAGCTCTACTCTCAATTAGCTGTTGAATACTTTAAATCTATCTTCAAAAAGCAACTAGAGCAAAGTACCAGCACATTTCATTCTTTTGTTTCCATAGTAATCCCGATTATCCAATTTGCTGGGATCATTGATGCATTCGATAAGCTTTTTCATCATCAATGACAAGTATTGTGCCTTTGGAAGCATATTGTCCATCGTCACTTGGATGTGTGCCAAAAAAATGTTGCATAATTTGTCCTTTACTTCCTAAAGAGGATTACGCTCTCGCTTTGATTCGTAGTCTTTCTTCCACATTTTGGTTGAGAGATAGTGAATGGCTTCGTCGGTTGTGAATACATTGCGCTGGTGACAATCCTCAAGCGATAAGACAAGATATTCCTACAGTTGATCATTTGTGTTGACTAGCTGGAAAATTTATTGATCACAGTCCATTCCAAAAGCCTTGAAAAGGACAAATACAGGAATCAATTCAGCGAAACTACCAGATCTCACATACACTCTTCCATTTTTGACCAACATCTAGCACATAGTTTTGGTATCGATTGTGTAAGAAATAACTCCTGCCACTATTGTATCTAACTTAGAGTTTCTTTCGACGAGGATTCGATTTTATATCATTTGTTACTGAATCAAAATGACCTTCTCTGTTCCGTTTTTAATAAAGTAGCCTCGAGGGTCATAGGGACATTCCTGTAATTTAGCTAGTTCGAGCTCAGTTTTTTGCTTGAGGTGGCATCGACTGCTGCCCACCATGATGGGCATCCTTCCGATGGCGATATTTTTGCGTTATTCGATCACATTATTGG
>Ga0100378_1001075_pt1 | contig 29599 bp, 30 predicted proteins | sample CryGeymeta201502_FD_81535 | JGI IMG/M metagenome (GOLD analysis project Ga0100378, IMG submission 81535) | Groundwater microbial communities from Crystal Geyser aquifers in Utah, USA - Crystal Geyser metaG 2015-02 | ecosystem: Environmental > Aquatic > Deep subsurface > Groundwater | place: USA... | reverse complement strand
TGGGTGTGGAGATTTTTAATAATTAGTAACTCGTTTTACTAAAGTAAAACGAAAGCGGAAATCTATAAATAATTAATTCGGTTGTGTTGCATTTTAACATAACAGCTGTTAGGTTAGAACAACCGATATACCCAACTTTTCCGCTCCTGACCAAATCATCTAAAGCACGTAATGTTTCTTCAAGAGGTGTAAGTATATCGAAACCGTGAATCTGGTAGAGATCAATATAATCTGTTCCAAGTCTCTTTAAGCTCTCATCAACTTGCTGCATAATGTGAACACGAGATAAACCGACATTGTTAACACCTTCGCCCATTTTACCTCTAACCTTAGTTGCAAGAACAATATCTTTTCTCTTAGCTCCTAATGCATTGCCTAATATCTGTTCTGAAATACCTGTTGAATAAATGTTTGCAGTATCAAAAAAATTAATCCCCGCATCTAATGCTATTCCTACTAATCTGTCGGCTTCGTTTTGTTGTGTTTTACCAACATTAGCCCACATATCGGTGCCTCCAAAACCCATAGCGCCAAAACACAATTCTGATACCAAAACACCGGTATCTCCTAAAGTTTGATATTTCATATTTTCACCTTTTTTTAGAATCTTTAAAATTATTTAATGACTACATTATTTTTTATAATATTTACTTTCAACTGTATTTGTTAAATTGATGTGTGAGAATATATAATCAGAAAGCCTTTACTTCACTTCCATTTCCACAACTTCTCCTTTAAATTCGCATTTTTTATGTGCGCCATCGCAGAATGGTTTGTTGGAAGACTCTCCACAACGACAAAGGGCAATCATTTTTTGAGAAAGAATCTCTTCTTTACCGTTTCTTACAATTTTTCCTTCTGTTATTTCAAGTAGATAAGGACCATTTTCCGCAGCTTTAATTTTCATAACATTTTTCCTTGTATTTAATATTGATAGTAAAAAAATATCGAAAATATTATTTCTGATACACACTTTTCAAAAATGCTTTCAGATCAACTGGCTTTCTTCCAAGTAGTTTTTCAAGAGCCGTATCGCAGTAATCAAATTCGCCAACTTTCATTGATTCAGCAATACTTGCCATTAGTTCTGCCACTTCATTTGGCATTCCGGCTTTAACAATGTTTTCTTTTAATGCTTCAATCGGAACATCAGTATATTTAATTTCTTTACTGGTTATTGACGAAAGTATTTCAGCTATATCAGTAAAAGTATATGCTTTCCCGGAAGTCATTTCATAAATTTTATTTTGATGATTTGTTACATCTGAAATCACAACTGCGTTTGCTTCTGCCATATCCCTTCGTGCTGCAAAATTTATTTTTGCATTTCCGGCAGAATAATAAATAACTCCGCTTTCAATAGCATTGCCAATTATATCCGGTAAGAAATCGGCGTAATAAGTATTGCGCATAATTGTGTAATTGATGCCCGATGATTTCAAATCATTTTCTGTCTTTACATGATCGTTTGCTGCGGTAAATTTTGAACCGGGTGAACCTTTTAACACACTGGTATAGACGATATGTTTTACGCCGGCTTGTTTAGCCGCTTTGATTGCGTTTACATGCTGTGCGTGTCGGTCTCCAATTGTGCTTGAGGAAATAAGTAAAAGTGTTTCAACATCTTTCATTGCATTTACTAAAGAGCCGTAATCCAGATAATCCCCAACAGCAAACTCGATTCTTTCGTTTTTTAATTTTTTACCTTTTTCTTCACTTCTTACTAAAGCTTTTATTTTTAGGTTCGGATTTTTCTTTAGTAAAAAATCTATTGTTGCACCGCCGAGATGACCATTTGCACCTGTTATTAAGATCATATTAAACTCCTTTCATTTTATTATTTCTTTTGTTCTTCTAATGCTGTTACTTTATCTAATGCTATATGTACGAGCATTGTAACTCTTGCAAGTGGTAACCCAAGCAGTAACAAAGCTAATGCAAATGGCAATACAGTCCAGTTTGAATTCACGATACTTATTATTATTCCAATTAGTCCGATAATAGCAGAAATAATTCCACCTGGAACGCCCATTGGGCAGCGTAATGGTTTTTGTTGTTTACTCATATTTAATTCCATTCTTTTAGTTTATTAATTAATTCTTCTTTTTCCGGTAAACTTCTGAAAATTATTTTATCATCAATTGCTAAAACCGGAACTGAGTGAATTCCAAGTTTTGCACTTTTAATCCACCCTTTAGGTGAACTGACTAAAGTTTCTTTTAGTTCAAATCTTTCATCTTATTCCGGTAAAATTTCTTTCAAGATTTTTTTAAGTGCCCGGCAATGCGGACAAGTTAAACCATAAAATAATTCAATTGTGTGTTTAGACATCTTAAAAATTCCGTTTAATTATTCTTCGTTTCTTTATCAAGACTTAACGGACCGCTGCCGAAATAATAAAACATCAAAGCAGCACCGGTCATTGAAATATTTTTCATAAACATTATCATATTTATCTGTGCTTGCATCGGATCTGCAATTTCCCAAAATGGATGCATAATAAATGATACTGGAACAAGAAAAATTATAATCAGTAATACACCTATTTTAATTTTATAACCTAGGATAATACTCAATCCGCCTAATAGAATCATTACACCGGTTAGAGGAACAGCTAACGATGCAAGTGGAACGCCCATTTGTTGAGTCATTCCAACCATTTCTTTTCCATTAAAAATATGTCCAAGACCAGACATAATAAAAATCAGTGAAAAAAGAATTCTTCCGATTAACGGTATGTATTTCATATTATTTTCTCCTTTTAATTATTGTTAAAAATTTATTCGAATATTGATATATTGATATACATCTATATTGCCGGTAAAAAAATTATTGAATTACGTGTTCAGCCAAAGAAGAAACATATTTATCAAGCACTTCTTTGTTGACAAAGAAATAACTCCACTGTCCTTCTTTACGAAAATCAATCAAGCCGCTTTCCATCAGCACCTTTAGATGATGAGAAATTGTCGGCTGAGTAAGATTAAACAATGAAGTTATTTCTTTACAAGCAATTTCTCCTTTTTCAGAAATTGTTGTAAAAATCTTAAACCTGTTTTCATCAGCCAGTGCCTTGGCAACTTTTATTATTTGTTTTAGTTCTTTGCTCATTAAAATTATTATATAGATGAATATCAATATATCTATATATAATATAGATTGAAATTAATATCTTGTCAAGAGTAAAATATCGTAATATTTAACTAAATACAAAGAGATATTCATTGGAACCAACACCAACATTAAAGCGAATTAATTAGGTAAAATATAGAAATGGATTTTATAATCGATCGAAAAGAATAGAAATGCGGACTCAACTTATGCTTTTAGAAATAAAGAAAGATGCTAAATAAAACCCATTGAGTAAGGAGGTTTGTGTGGGAAGTGAGAATCGAGCATAGGATTTTTGAGGGAGAAAAAGAAAATTTGAGCGTATCCTCGGAACTAAATGAGGATACGCTTTGGAAATAAAAGTTATAATAAATTTACAGCATCCATTAAATTTTGTTTTTGCAGATGCGAATAAATTTGAGTGGTGCTCAAATCTTCATGACCCAATAATTCTTTAATGATATAAAGCGAAACACCTTTTTGAGCTAAAAGAGAAGCGAAAGAATGACGCAAAGTATGAAAGTGGATTTTATCACTTAGATTAGATTTACGAATTATTTTTTTGAATTGCTTACTGATTGCTTCTTGATATAACATCTTTTCTTTTCTGTTATAGAAAACAACTTCATCTGAATTATGCAAAGCAGAATTGAAACGCCTAAATAGAATTGATCTGACTTTATCACTCATCGGAACAATTCTTTCTTTTTTACTTTTAGTCTGGAAATCATCAGAGCACTTAACGGTGATTTGATTTTGTATAAAGTCTATCCGTTCCACCGCATATTAACCAACTCACCAAGACGTAACCCGGTGTAAAATGCAACTGTAAAAATATCTTTAAGGTGCTGGTAGCGTACTTAAAAAAATCTACTCCGGGATCAACGCTTGCGTCAATTCCCTTTATAAGAAAATCATTTTTCTCTTGTGCAAGTATTGTAGGATTTGTAAAAACAAACATAGTTAGAAAGACGAAAAGAATTTTTTGTACTGTTTTCATAAGATTGTTTTTCGTAAATGATTGTAAAGTTTTTTATTCGTTTTCTAAACATAAAAAATTTTTATCGATATACATTTTTAGTATTGCCGGTTGATAAATATTTCTTCATCATTTCAGATTAAAATTGCCTAATTTTGCGAAAGAAAGATTTATAAAATCGTTCTTTAAATAACTGTGCAACAACAAACAGAAAGGTGAACCATGAAAACTACAAAAGAAAACCTGCAGGAAGCTTTTGCCGGCGAAAGTCAGGCAAATCAAAAGTACCGTGCATTTGCAAAGAAAGCTGAACGGGATGGATTTCCGAACATCGCAAAACTATTCAGCACTACTGCCGAAGCAGAAAGAATTCACGCTGAAGGACATTTAAATTCTTTAGATGGGATTGGTTCTACTGCTGAAAATTTAAAAGCGGCAATTGCCGGTGAGACGTATGAATTTACAGAAATGTATCCGCCGATGTTAGCTCAGGCAGAAGCTGAAAATCATAAAGCAAAAAGAATGTTTGGGTATGCGGTGAAAGCCGAGCAAGTACACGCCAAGCTTTATAAAATGGCTCTGGAAGCTGCTGCCCAAGGAAAAGATTTGGAAGTGACAGATTTTTACTTGTGCCCGGTTTGCGGTTATATTGAATTTGGAAAGCCGACAGAAAACTGCCCGGTATGCGGAACGCTTGCTTCTAAATTTGTAAAATTTTAAAATCAGATAAATGGATTAATGAAATTGGCGCGAATGTTTGTAGAGTAGAAAAACACCTCACAGTATGAATGATTGGAAATGAATGGATGAATGAATTTCATTCAAGCATACAACAATTCATCCATTGATCTTAAGGATAATTAGGTTCTGGCTTACGAAGTCATCCATTAGTTTTTCTACCGCTTACCCGGAGACCAATCTCCCTTCCTTTATACGAAGTACTCTTGAAGTTAATTGGTTCAAAACATTTTCTTGATGAGAAATGCAGATGAGCGTAATTCCTTTTTCCGAATTAATTTTTTTGAGCAGCAATAATAACTTTAATTGAGATTCAACATCCTGCGCGGAGAACGGTTCATCTAAGATTAATATTTCCGGTTCAACAGCCAGAAGTCTTGCTAATGCCACGCGCTGCCTTTGTCCGCCGCTTAACTGCAGGCAAAACTTCTCAAGTAAATTGGCGTGAATATTAACGTCGGAAAGCAAGCCGCTCAAACGCTCTTTAAAAGGAAGAAAATTTTTATTCTTCCGCTGTAACGCTTCAACAAGAATATCTTTTACTCTTCTAAACGGATTAATAATCTCTTCGGAGTTCTGAAACAAAAGTTGGATTTGGTTAGCTGCTCGATTTTCTGATTTCGAAAAGTTCTTTATTATCTCACCCCGTGTCGGTTGATGAATTCCGATCAACAATTTTGCAAGCGCAGTTTTACCGCCGCCCGATGGACCAGCAATGCCGAGCAGTTCACCTTTCTCAACTTCAAAAGAAATATTTTCTAATATTTTTATTTCGTCTCTCTTTTCTATAAAAGAATTTTTCCAAACGGAATAAGAAACATTTTTAACTATTGCTAACGGCATTACTATTCAACTGCTTAGAGGCTTTGAGAAAATTTTTAATTGATTGAGATTCTTCGTTGAAAAAACTTTTGTACGACACAAATTGTGAAAGTTTACTATTCTCTAAATAGGCAATGTAATCGGTCATATTTTCGGCGAATGATAAATCTTGCGTAATAATCAGCAGAACGGAGTTCTCCATTAGAGCAAAATTATTCAGTCGCTTTTTGACCAGTAAAATTGTTTCACTGTCAATTCCGGAAGTCGGTTCATCAAGTAGAAGAAATTTTGGTTTCTTAAGCAAAGCCAGGACGATAGCTATTCTTTGCGCCATTCCTCCGCTTACTTCAAACGGAAACAGGTTAAATAATTTTGTTGGTTCCGGAAGATTAAAAAAATCAAATTCTTTTTTAATTTCATTTTCATCGAAAGAATATAATCCAAAGTAAGAACCGATTTTTTTTAGCGGGTCAAAAGAATTAACCGGATCCTGGAACACATATTGAATTTTTGCTTTGCGGAATTCCGCCAACCGGTTTTGTGGAAGTGACAACAAGTTCACTTCTTCAAATTGAACTTCCCCTTTAATCGAAAAAACATTTTCATCTAAAAGCTTCGTAAGCGATTTTAATAACGTTGACTTCCCTTCCCCGTTTTTACCAAGGATAGTATAAATATTGTGCTCTGCCAGAGTAAAGGCAATATCCCGCAAAAGAAATTTCTTTCCGATTTGGTCTACAAAAGCAATGGACTCAATATTTATTCGTATCATTATACAGCATAATTTTGTTTATTAATTTACAAAATAATAAATTGGTAAAAATAGTTTCAGTAAATTTGCGAGAAATAAATGACAGTTCCCCGGAAGAATATTTCCCTGTTTTTATCAATTCTTTTTTCACTTTTCATCGGCTGCAAAAACAATTCAACCACTAGCAGCTCGCAAGTTGTAATAGCAATTCCTTCGGATGTTGAGCGAATTAATCCCCTGTTTTCTTATAGTATCAATGAAGCCAACATAAACGAACTTTTGTTTTTATCGCTCGTTAAACATACGTGGAATCGCCAAGCCGGTGAATTAAAAACCGAGCCGATGTTTGCAACCTCATGGGAATGGAACCTTGACTCAAGCGCAATAATGCTTCAGCTCCGCGACGATGTGCAGTGGTCAGACGGCGTGCCTCTCTCGATAAACGATGTTATCTTTTCGTTCGATGTATACTCCGACCCTGTTGTTGAAAGTTATTTATACGGTTCGTTCAAATGTTTTTATACCGATAAAGAGGAACACATTATTTCCTCGAAGACTTTTGAAAAATTATCTGAAACAAAATTAAAGATTAATTTTAAACCAGGTTCGACACCTACCTTATTTAACCTCGACTTCCCAATTGTACCGAAGCACATTTTTGATAAAATGCCACGAACCGAAATTGCAACAGCAGAAGAAAGTTTTGCCCCGGTAACCAGCGGTCCATTCAATCTTGAAAAATGGGAAAAGAACCAAGCGGTTATTATTAAAGAAAATCCAACATCTTTTTTGCACAAAGATGGAAACATTAAACGAATTATTTTTAAAGTGATCCCGGATTATAACGCCAGGCTGGCTCAATTAAAAAATGGCGAAATTGATCTGGCGGAATATTTAAAACCTGAGGATGTGAGTCAATTAAAAAACTCCGGCTCCTTCGTTGTAACTTCTCTTAAAGGAAGGGAATATGATTACCTCGGCTGGAATAATCTTGATCCAATTCTTTATAAAAAGAGTGGAAAAATTGTGCCGAACAAATTATTTGGCTCTGTAAAAACCAGGCAGGCGCTTTCAATGGCGATTAACAGAAACGAGGTCCTGAGTCAGTATTTACGAGGTTATGGAGCAGTTGCAAACAGTCCCATATCCCCAATTTTCAAAAATGCAGTAGATGATAAACTGCCGCCGTATTCGTTCGATTTGGCGAAGGCAAGAACGCTTCTTGAGGAAGAAGGCTGGAGCGATAAAGATCAAAACGGGATTCTCGAAAAAGAGGGAATTGAATTTAAATTTACCTTAACCATTTCCTCAAACAATCCGCGTAGAATTTTTGCTGCAACGGTTTTTAAGAATAACTTTAGGCAGCTTGGCATTGATATGAAGATTGATCAGGTTGAACTTGGGATGTTAATTGACCGGATAAACAATAAAAGCGTGGACGCATGGATGGCAAGCTGGATAATTCCTATTCCGTTAGATTTAAAATTTTCGTGGTATTCAAACCTAATAACCACTCCTATGAACTTCCCATCATACCAAAACAAAGAGCTGGATGCGCTGCTGGACAACCTTGAAACAAAAATTACCGGGCAGCAAAAAAATGACAGTTATAAAAAGGTAGAAGCTATTCTGTACCGGGATCAACCTGTAACTTTTCTTTATTGGATTGATAACGTTGTTGCTTACAACAAGAAACTAAAAAACATTGAGGTTACTCCTCTCGGCACAGTTCATCATTGCTGGCTCTGGCAGTAAACGATTGATGCCATGAAGCGTTCTTTACCGATTCTTCCTCTTGCAAAAAGAATAACGACCTCTGCTTTTGTGCTGTTTTTAACGGTCAGTTTTCTTTTTGTTTTGGTGAGAATTGCCCCCGGCGATCCAAGCCAAAAATTCATTTCTCCTAATTTGAGCCCCAAATTAGTTGAAAAAGTTAAAACCTCATTCCAGCTGGATAAACAAATTCACGTGCAGTATCTAAGTTTTGTAAAGAATGCCGCCACCGGAAACCTTGGAGTTTCGTATGCCTTTCATCGTCCTGTGGTTGAAGTGATTTTCGATGTTCTTCCCTTTACTATCCTTTTCGCTGTGTCAGCGTTTGCCCTGCAATTGATTGCCGGATTATTGCTTGCCGTTTTTGCTTTTCACCACAATCAAAAAATTTGGGATAAGTTGCTTTCTCGCGGAAGCATGTTTTTGTATGCCGTACCTTCATTTGTTAGCGGATTACTCTTCATTTATGTTTTTTCTGTTCAGTTGAAAATATTTCCTTCGTCCGGGATTAAAACTGTTGGGACGCTTGAGTCAAGTTTTTTTCTTCTTCTTGTGGATTATACAAAGCATCTCTTTCTTCCGGTGCTTGTTTTGTCATTAACCGGTCTTCCGGTTTATTTTAAATATTTTAGAGAAAATTTTGAAGAGAACCAGAAAAAACTTTTCACTCTTTATCTTCGGGCAAACGGAGTTTCTGAAAGGAAAATTCTTTTGAGTCATCTTATTCCCAACTCATTAAACTCAATTATTGCTTATGCCGGTGTTGACTTAGGAATTCTTTTCAGCGGTGCACTGATTACCGAAGTGATTTTTAGTCTGCCCGGAATGGGACGATTAACGATCAACGCTATCCTTGGGCATGATTATCCATTGATTGTCGGGTGTACATTAACCGCCGGAATATTAATTATTTTCACAAGCCTGCTTGCGGATCTCATTCGCTTGAATATTGATAAACGGCTAATTAAGGGGTTATTAAATTGAAAGGAATCCGTTTTTCTGTTTTTCATTTTTTCTTTTTTTTATTACTCACAACGATTGCCTTTCGTTTGCCTTTATTGGGAAACACCGCGATGCTGTTAGCTTCATATTTAGGACTTCTCTTCTCCGATTATCGAACCGCACTCGACCAATTCTCTTTAAATATGGCAGACTATTTTTGCTCTCTCTTCTTGATCATAGCGATTCCGGTTTTTCTTTACTTTAAAAGAAAAAAGCTGCCGACGCTAAAAACTTTTTCATTCTTGCACTACTCAGTAACGGTGATTTTTTACATCTTTCTTTTTGCACCGGTAATAACAAATGATAATTTTGATTTTCAAAAAGATATTTCGGTTACAAGACTTTTGCCTCCATTCAGTTCGATCCATGCTCTGCACTTAAAGAGCGATACAAAAAAGCCGGGGCGATTTAATGATTTTCTCTCGTTAAAAAGAAATGTAGTAAAAAATTCATTTGATGATAAAATAGTTTTTTACGATAGTCTCCGACAAAACAAAAGCAATGTAGTCTGTTTTCAAAACGGGTTGTTAATCAGCTTGCCCCTCTCATCAATTGATCTGCTGAATGGGAAGCCCAAGATCTCAATGAGGCATTTTGTTCTCGGAAGCGATGAATTCGGAAGGGATATTTTCAACAGAATAATTTATGGAACAAGAATTTCACTGTTAATAGGATTCTGTGCAGTCATTCTCTCCTTAATTATCGGCGTTGTACTCGGATTTCTAGCGGGTTTTTCAGGTGGGGTAACGGATGTTTTGCTTAGCCGTTTAACGGACCTGTTCTTATCCTTTCCAATAATATTTTTTATCATTCTTATTCTTGCGTTTTTTGGAAATTCGTTTATCTCTGTAATTGTAGTACTTGGATTCTCCGGCTGGATGAGTTTGTTTCGTATCGTTAAAGGAGAGATTCTCTCGCTGAAAACGAAAGATTATTTTATTACCGCGCAGCAGCTTGGTCTCTCCGGCACGAAACTTCTCTTAAGGGAAGCCTTGCCGGTTATTGCGGTTCCGGTTATTGTAAACACAGTTTTTCAATTTGGAAATGTTGTTCTCTCCGAATCGGCGCTCAGCTTTTTAGGTTTGGGAATTGGTAATGACTTTCCGTCGTGGGGAGCTATGATAAACTCCGGGCAGGAATATCTTGCACAAGCCTGGTGGATGATATTTTTTCCCGGTTTCGCTATTGTTTTAACGCTCATTACGGTAAATGATCTAGGTAGAAAATTGGCGCACCAATTTAATCCCCGGATGCACGCTTGATTAACGGCAGGTTCAACCTCATCAAATTACTTGGTGAAGGGCGAAGCAAGGTATTTCTCTGTGAAGACAGGTTTTTTCCGTCGCAAAAGTATGCAGTTAAAGTTCTTTCATCGCACACAAATAAAGAAGAAGAAGAAACTTTTTATCATGAATACACTCTTCTGAAAATTTTTTCTCATCCCAACATTATCAAAGCTTACGAATCAGGAACAATTCTCGAAGTGGGTGCAGATGATAAAGCGTTGGGTATTGCCAGAGGAAACCGCTTTTTTATTCTTGAATATTTTGACGGGCAAAGTCTGCTTGATGTTGATTTCAACGCTCACCCAACATTGCTCTCCAAAGTAATCGGGCAGATCGGTTCGTTTCTGAGTTATCTTCACCTGGCGAAGTATCTTTACTTAGATTTAAAATTTGAAAACATACTTTGTATTCAAAGTAAAAACGATATTATTATAAAAATTGTTGATTTTGGTTTAACACAAAGAGCAGATGCGCTTTTACAAAATATTCAACGCGGAACAGCTTACTACATTGCCCCGGAAATTTTACAAAACAAAAACATTGATCACCGCGTTGACCTCTATGCTCTTGGAATTCTTCTCTATCGCATTGTTTACGGTAAATTTCCTTTTACAGCAGTTGATGAATTAAAAATTTATCAATCGCATTTAGAAGAAGAATTTGTTTTTATAGACTCCAAATACTTTTCATCACCGGTGATCAAGTGTATCGTTAAGCTTCTTAAAAAAAATCGTGAGGAGCGGACGCAATCCGCCTTACAGCTATTTTATGATTTAGATCTTCCTCTTGAAAATCATTATCTTGATTTTGTCTCATCAACGCAATTCATCGGAAGACAAAGTGAGTCTGCTGTTCTTGCCGCATACATTGAAAACAAAGAGCGAAACGACATTCTTTTTCTACAGGGAATGCAAAACAGTGGAAAAAGTTCTTTGGCGGAAAAACTATCCCGCGATTATCAAAACAGCGTTCTTATCAGCCGGGTACCCTCAGAAAGTCCCGGGGTCATTCTTCAGTATATAGCATCCAGAATTGTTTTTAGCTCGTTTATGCAGAATGAAGAATCTGGAAAAGCTCTTGAAGCCCTGCAAATGTTTAAAAAAGAGAGAGATTTAAACATTGAAACGTTTACCGCCGCCTTCGCCGAAATCTGCAAAGTGAAGAATTTTATACTGATCATTGATGATTTTAATTTACTGGATGACGTTGTTAAAGAAGTTCTTTACCATATTTTTCCAGCGCTGCAAGTAACAGGCTGTAAAATTGTTTTATTCGAAGACCAGGCGGTTTCTTCTTCTGTTGAAGCGGTTCCAAATAAGACAGAACACCAATTAAGTCCCCTTTTACCTGGAGATATTCCTCTCTTTCTAAAAGAAAATTATGCAGGGTATTTTCCACAAAAACAATTAGCATCGCTATTAGAAAAATTTGCAGACTTATTTCCAGGAAATATATTACTTTTTTTGAATGAATTGGTCGCCAACAAAATCTTAATCTTCTCCCATGAAGGTATTTCTGTTGATGAGAAAATATCGGGGAAATTATCCAGCGTTTCACAAGGCGCGCTTTTTAAAAAAAGAATTGCCCATCTATCTAAGAAAGAAAAAGCCGTCCTGGCACTGCTTTCCGCTGTTGATGTTGAGTTAAACCTTGAACAGACAAAAACGATTCTAAAAAACTTTACTGATGATACAGAAGCAATTCTTTCGTGTCTGCAGAAAAAAAATCTACTTCGAATGCCAACCCCAAACTCATTCAACCACTTAATTTATTCCGGGTTAAAGTTTTTTATTTACTCCGGTATAGCCGATAAAGTTGGTCATCACAAAAAAATTGCTTCAATTGTTCATGCGATTCCCGGTTTTTTCCCGAATGAAGTTTCCCGGCATTATGAGTTGGGAAAAGAATTTGACGAAGCCTACCTTTGCCTTAAAACTGAAATAAATCGGGCTTCCGAACTGTCTGCTTTTCTTTATCTAACAAAAATATTTTCGCGTTTGATAAAACTTCCTTTGTCGGAAAAATACGCAATAGAAGTGCGGAAGGTTTTTTTGCAAATACTTCAAAAAACCGGCGATAGCGGACTTGCGCTTCACATTCTTGAGGAATTGGAACTCGATTTTCATGTTAAGTTCGACCATAAATTGATGACGCTCAAAGGAGTTTTTCTTATCGCTTCCGGCGCAGTTGAAGCCGGAAAAAAAATTCTGATAAGGCAAGTTGAAATGATTACGAACAAACACAACAGGATCGAAATACTTCTTGAAATTGCGAACGCTAATCTTAATACTAATCTGTACGATGAAACCAAAATCGTTTTGGATCAACTCCTCAAATACGAGGGTCTGACATGCGAGCAAAAAGGAAAAGTTTTTAATATCAACGGTTTATTGGAACTGTATAAGAACAACAATGCCGAAAAAGCTTTTTCGTTTTTCAGTTTAGCGCTTAACGAATTCACAAAATCAGATCTCAAACAGCGCATTGCAAGGGTTCAAGTTAATCTTGGAAATATTTGCAGTATGAAAGGCGATAATGCCCGCGCGGAACAATATTGGAACAGTTCCCTTTCCATTAATAATTCGATTGGGGATTTGGAACAGGAAGCCTTGCTCTTAATGAACTATGGAATTTATCTTTTCGATACAGCGAATTATGAAAAAGCAAATGAGTTATATAAAAACGCGAAAAACATTTTCCAAACCATTGGCAAGAAAAACGGCTTAGGATTAACGCTGTTAAATTCCGGGGAAACTCACTTAATCATCTGCGAATACTCCACTGCGATTGAAGAATTTCTTAGGGCAGCAAACATCTTTCATTCAACCGAAAACAAAGAAGAAGAAGCTTCGGCATACTTCTTTCTCGCAAAAACCTTTATTGTGATCGGTAATATTGTTGAAGCCAAACATTATGCAGATCGGTATGAAAAATTGATCACGGAAGGAAAATTGGGGGAAAAACATCTGTTGCAGCGAACATTTATTAATGCGCTTTATAACTACTATTTAAACTTTTCGAGGAAAGAAACTGACGGCGTTGAACTGCGTTCTCTCTGCAATGCGCTACTCGAAACCGACAACAGATATGATTCTGTATTAGCGTCAATGATCTATGTTGATCATTGTATTGATGAAGAGAAATATAAAGACGGGTTTAGTTTTTTAATGAATAAAAAATATGCCGGGCTTTCTACCGGAAACAAAATATATGATGCTGTTCGGTTGCATCTGTTAGGAAAATTAGAAATACATCACCGCTTTGGTGAAAAGCCGTTCATTGATTATTTCAATGATGCGTATGAGAGTTTAAAAGAAGAGAGTATCACCGAATTTACCAGGATTGTTCTAAGCATGCTCGGAAAAATTTATTTTGAAAGAAATCTTTTGTCTAAAGCGGAAGAATTTTTTAACTTAACAGAAGGTTTAATCGTCTTTTTTTCCAAAAACATTTCTGATGATTCTCTGAGAGAAAGTTATCTTTCTAAGAAAGAGCGAAGAGAAGATTTACAATTTATTATGAATTCTTTACCTCTTAAACTATGAACGAACAAAACGTGACCATTCATTTATTTTCTGAAAAAAAAGACAGATCAAAAATAGCCTCAGAATTTATAGGCTGTTCGGTTGTCTATCATAACTTTTCGGCAAGCTCTCCGGGCGAACTTAACGGGGCAAAGAATAGTATCGTTGTTTTCTACTTGACATCGCTTAGTTCCAGTGTGTTCAACAAAATTAAGGACGCACAAAAGAACGCTCAACATTCATTTATTTATCTTGTAGAAAATAGAGACCCGGTTATAGCAAGTACCCTGGCAAAGTTTGGAGGTAGTGAGATTTATATCCTCCCGGACGAATTATTTAAATTTAATGCTTTGTTAAAAGAAAAAGTCGAAAATCTTCACGGAGAAACAGACGACAGTACATTTTTTAATTTTAACGAAAGTGACCCGGTTTTCCGCTCACTTTTGGGGAATTCTAAAGAAGCCGACGAACTTATTGCGGCGGCAAAAACAGCCGCAGAGAATGCATCGGTTAATGTTTTGATACTCGGCGAGACCGGTACCGGCAAAGGAATGCTTGCAAATGCAATCCACAATTACAGCAACAAAAAAATATCTCCATTTGTGGAAGTCACTTGTTCAGCCATTCCCGAACATCTTCTTGAATCAGAACTTTTCGGGCACGAGAAAGGGGCGTTTACCGATGCGAAATCGAGAAAACTCGGATTGTTTGAGTTGGCTGATAACGGAACAATTTTTTTAGATGAAATAGGCGAACTGACTTTAAACCTGCAAGTGAAACTTTTACGCGTACTTGAGAAAAAGATTATTAGAAGAGTGGGAGGAACGCAAGATATTCCCGTAAAGGCAAGGATAATTTCAGCTACGCATAGAGATCTAAAACAAATGATTGAGCAAAATCTTTTTCGTTCAGATCTTTTTTATCGCTTAAATGTGATAACCATTGAGTTAGCTTCACTGCGGGATAGGCGTGACTTCATCCTTTCCCTTGTTGATTTATTTTTAAAAGAATTCAGCGAGTGTTATCACAAGACCGTCAACAAGGTTGATGAAGACGTGCTGAAATTTTTAATTTCTTACGATTGGCCCGGGAACATTAGAGAGTTGCGCAACGCATTTGAGCGGGCAGTACTTCTCTGCGATTCAGGCGTTTTAACTTCCAAACATTTTGACCATATTATAAATCGGCAACTAGGGGAAATGACACATCGGGAAAAAAGCTTTCCTTCTTCACCGGCTGACAAAAAATCAGTTAATATTTGCTTAGAGTTCTCCTATGCGTCAACAAATATACAGCAGTTAACTGTTCTCTATGCACACGAAGTATTAAAAAGAGTTAACGGAAATAAAGCGATGACGGCTAGAATTTTAGGAATTTCGCGCCCCAAACTTAACCGGCTGCTTTACGGGGAATTTATCGAATAAAAGCGTAAGCCCCACCCCGGATAACCCCTGTAAAAAGCGGGGTAAACCGGAAATCAAAAAAACAAACACCAAATAATTTTAGCGCATTTCTAAAAACATCATTTTGTAAATCCACTGGCTGACTTCGGAAAAAGTTTGTTTATCCAGAAGGTTATTCTCTGTTGTTTTTATTTTTTAGTTTTTTGTTCTCTTGCTTTCTCGTTTTTGTTGATTATCTAAATCATTATCGTTCAACAGATCATCCTTCTGTTTATGCAGAAGCATATCCGGGTTGAATTACTCTGATCGCATAGTTCCGGTTATACGAACAATTTTTACAAAACTCATCGAGAATTTCTCTCTTTTCAAGTTTCGTAGAAGTAAAATAGCGTTTCTTTTTTTCTTGTAAGTATTCTCTTTTTGCTTTTCCGCTCATAGGTAACCTCAATTATTTGGGTTACCTAAATTATGGCGCAATGCGAGACAACTATCCCGGCTGCCATCCCCTTTTTTAAAACCAATTTTTAGCTTAAATTTCTCCTACAAAATTCTCAAACAAAAAAATCTGGATATTCATGGCAGTTTTAGTTACCGGCGGCGCAGGTTACATCGGCTCTCACGTTGTTCGGTTGTTGATCAAAAAAGGATTGGATGTAATCGTTCTCGATAACCTTTCACGCGGACACAAAGCATCGCTTCCGCAAAATATTATTTTTGAGGAAGTTGACTTATTAGACAGCGATAAATTGTCTGCGGCAATTCAAAAACATAAAATTGAATCGGTAATCCACTTTGCAGCATTTGCTTACGTCGGTGAATCGGTTGAAAATCCCGAAATGTATTACCGCAATAATGTTTTGGGCAGCTTTAATTTGATAAACGCACTAAAAGAAAAAGGGGTGAAAATTTTTGTGTTCTCGTCAACTTGCTCTCTGTACGGTAATCCGCTGACGATTCCAATTTCTGAAGAAGAAACAACAAAGCCTATTAATCCCTACGCAAAAACAAAATTGATGATTGAACAAATTCTTGCCGATTACGATTTCGCTTATGGTATGAAGTACGTTGCACTTAGATATTTCAACGCCGCAGGAGCCTCAACTAAGGGAGAGATTGGTGAAAGTCATTTTCCCGAACCACATTTAATTCCCTTAGTTTTGTTTACGGCTCTTGGTAAACGGGAAAGCATATCTGTTTACGGCGATGATTATCCAACCGATGACGGAACTTGTATCCGCGATTATATTCATGTTGAAGATTTAGCCGATGCACATGTAAAAGCTTTGGAATATTTAAATAACGGAAATTCATCACAAATTATTAATTTGGGAACGGGAGATGGAAATTCTGTTAAAGAAGTGATCTCCGTTGCCGAAGAAGTCACCGGCAAAAAAATTAAATCGGTAATTGCGCCGCGCCGCGCCGGCGATCCCGCTGTGTTGGTTGCAGATAATAAAAAAGCGAAAGAAGTTCTTGGATGGAATCCGAAATTTAATTTAAAAGATATTATACAAACAGCGTGGCAGTGGCATCAGAACCACAGGTATTAATCATCTTACTCATTAGATGATGAGTGATAAAATATTTTGATTGTTGAATGGGTCGAGAGTTTGGTTGAGTGTTTGCATGATTGAATCTTTAAAAATTGAAACATTCATCCATTCAATCATTCGCTCATGCATTAAAGTTTTTTCAGATTAGTATTATAACCAAATAAAGGAAACAAGTTAAATGAAGGGAATAATTCTCGCCGGCGGTTCCGGTTCGCGGATGTATCCGATCTCGCAAGTTTATAGCAAACAGCTTACGTTAATTTATGATAAACCGCTCATCTATTATCCGCTTTCGGTGTTAATGCTTGGCGGAATAAAAGAGATTTTAATTATCTCAAACGAAGAAACGATTCCTTCTTATCAAAAATTATTTAAAGACGGTTCGAATCTTGGACTTTCAATCGAGTATGTTGTGCAATCGGCTCCAAATGGAATTGCAGAAGCGTTTATTCTCGGCGATAAATTTATCGGAAATGATTCCGTTACCTTAATTCTCGGCGATAACATTTTTTACGGCAATCTCGATTTCTTTTATAAAGGAATTAAAAATAATTCAGGCGCTACGGTATTCGGGTACCGCGTAAATGATCCCGAGCGCTATGGAGTTGTTGAATTCGATAAAGACGGAAAAGCTCTTTCCATTGAAGAGAAACCACAAAACCCTAAATCAAAATTTGCTGTTCCCGGATTATATATTTATAACAATGAAGTTGTAAATATTTCTAAGAATTTAAAACCTTCTTCACGTGGTGAGTTGGAAATTACTGATGTGAATACTACTTATTTAACTAAAGGCAAACTGCGCGTTGAGAAAATCGGTCGCGGTCTGGCTTGGCTCGATACCGGAACACCGGAATCTTTATTGCAAGCATCAAACTTTTTCGGCACCATTGAAGACCGGCAAGGTTTAAAAGTCGCATGTATAGAAGAAATTGCTTACTACATGCATTTTATTTCAAAAGAACAATTTAAAGAAGTAATTCAACTAATGCCAAAATGCCAGTACAAAAATTATCTTGAAAATATTCTCGCGGATGCCGAATGAAAGTAATTGACAAACAATTAAACGGACTGCTCCTGCTTCAGCTTGATGTGTTTGGCGATGAGCGCGGATATTTTTTTGAATCGTTCCACTTTTTGCGCTATGCCGGATTCGGGATTACTCAACCCTTTGTGCAAAATAATGTTTCCAAATCGGTGAAGAATACGCTTCGCGGCTTGCATTATCAAGTTGGAAACGCTGTTCAAGGAAAATTAGTGCAGGTGTTGTCGGGAAAAGTTCTCGATGTAGCGGTAGATATCCGTTTTGGTTCGCCATCGTATGGAAAATATTTTGCCGCAGAAATTTCTGAAGAAAACCATTATCAGTTATGGATACCTCCCGGTTTTGCACACGGTTTTTCGGTTCTCTCGGATGAAGCAATTTTCTCTTATAAATGCACGGCGATTTACAGCAAAAAAGATGAGCGGACAATTCTTTATAACGATGCCGATTTAAATATCAATTGGAAAATTTCCGAACCGTTACTTTCTCCAAAAGATTTACTTGGCAAAAAATTTTCTGAAATAGAAAAAGATTTCTTTTATAATAAGGAGGTTCTATGAGCCTAAAAGATTCGTCAATATTTTTTACCGATAAGGAACAACTCGAGAGTTATTCCCTTGCAAATCAATTTGCAGAACACCTTGAATTCATTTTGGTGAAGGATAAACTTTCCGCCACGCATGATGATATTTATTATTCAATTTCAATGTCTGTGCGCGATCGCCTCGTCCGTAAATGGCTTCGTACGATGCACAAGTATAATGTTGATGATGTGAAGCGGGTCTATTATTTATCTTTGGAATTTTTGATGGGAAGACTGCTCGGCAATGCTCTTATTAACATGGACTATTACGACGAGAGTTACAATATTTTAAAAGAAGCCGGTTATCATTTAGAAGAATCGAGAGACCAGGAACACGATATGGCCCTTGGCAACGGCGGTTTAGGAAGACTTGCCGCTTGCTTTTTAGATTCTATGGCTACGCTTGAGCTTCCTGCTTTTGGATACGGCATCCGTTATGAATATGGGATTTTTGAACAAGATATCGAGAACGGATTTCAAGTTGAAAAACCGGACAACTGGTTGAGCTACGGAAATCCGTGGGAAATCCTTCGCCGTGAACTTTCCTACCGTATTCGTTTTTACGGCAGAGTTGAAATGCAAAAACAATCGGACGGACAAATGAAATTCGAATGGAAAGATACCGAAGACATTCTTGCCGTCGCCTATGATGTGCCGATTCCCGGTTTTCGAACGAACACTGTAAATAATTTGCGTTTGTGGCAGGCAAAAGCAACTCATGAGTTCAGTTTTAAGGAATTTAATTCCGGTAATTACGTGGCTTCTGTACAGAAAAAGAATGAATCGGAAAACATCTCCAAAGTTCTTTATCCGAACGATACTATGGTTAAGGGAAAATTCCTCCGCTTAAAACAACAATACTTTTTTAGTTCGGCGACTCTGCAGGATATTATCAGGAAGTATAAGTACAAACACGCGAACTTTGATGCATTCTCCGAAAAAACAGCTATTCAATTAAACGATACGCATCCTGTTATTGCCATCCCTGAGTTGATGAGGATCTTGATGGACGAAGAAGGATTAAGTTGGGATTACGCATGGGATATTGCTATAGAAACTTTTGCCTACACAAACCATACAGTTGTTCCCGAAGCATTGGAAGAGTGGTCTGTTAAGATAATGGAATCACTTTTACCCAGGCATTTGCAAATCATCTATGAAATTAATGCCCGGTTTTTAAAATACGTTCAAAAACAATACACAACAGATGCTGAAATCATTGCACGGCTGTCTATCGTTCGTGAAGGAGAAGATAAAAAAATCCGGATGGCGAATCTTGCAATTGTTTGCTGTCACTCAATAAACGGCGTTGCCGCACTTCATACCAACATTCTCAGGAATAATATCTTCCCCCATTTTTTTGCACTTTATCCTGAAAAATTTAAAAACATCACAAATGGAATCACTCCCCGCCGCTGGCTGAAAATTGCCAATCCTTATCTATCCGAAGCAATATCAGAGCATATCGGAGACGGCTGGACGAAAGACCTCACTCAAATTAAAAAACTTGAGAACCTCATTGACGATAACCAGTTTATGGAAGTTTTCAGAGAAGCTAAATGGCTGAACAAGAAATTTTTAATTGAATATATCGAAACTCAACAGCAGGTTAAAATTAATCCCGACTCAATGTTTGATGTGCATGTAAAAAGATTTCACGAATATAAACGACAACTGTTAAATGTGCTGCACGTAATTACGATGTACAACAAAATTAAAGACAATCCCCGCGCATCACTCGTACCGCGGACGGTTATCTTTGCCGGAAAAGCGGCGCCCGCTTATTTTCAGGCAAAACTCATTATTAAGTTGATCAACAATGTTGCCGGCATTATAAATAATGACCACACGATTGGTGACAAATTGAAAGTCGTCTTTCTTAAAAACTATTCTGTTTCGCTTGCGGAAAAAATCATTCCCGCAACGGACTTGTCAGAGCAGATTTCAACCGCCGGGCTGGAAGCTTCCGGAACGGGCAATATGAAGTTTGCGCTTAACGGAGCTTTAACGATCGGCACGATGGACGGAGCGAACGTTGAAATTCGTGAAGAAGTCGGCGACGATAATATTTTTATTTTCGGATTGCTCTCGGATGAAGTTAGAAAATTGAAATCAAATGGATATCATCCGCGAGATTATTACGAAAGCATTCCGGAGCTAAAGCGGGTGCTTGATATGATCCAGGACAATTATTTCAGCATTTTTGAGCCGGGGATATTCCAACCGCTTATTGATGAATTATTAAATGTGGATTATTATTTTCTGCTTGCAGATTATCAATCGTATGTAAAAACACAATCGAAGGTTAGCGCTCTTTATAAAAACAAAGACGAATGGTTCAAAAAGGCGCTGCTCAACGTTGCCCGCATGAGCAAGTTCTCCAGCGACCGCTCAATTCAAGAGTATGCCAAATTAATTTGGAATGTAAAACCGGTTAAGATTGATGAAGCATAAAGAGGACATTTATAGATTAATCGCAAGATGTAAAAAAGTTAGAAACAAGAAAAACTTATTACTTTTGACTTTTGACATTTGACTTTACCAGTGTACATTCTCGGAATATCAGCCTTTTACCATGATAGCGCCGCCTGTTTGCTTAAAGACGGTGAAATACTCTCTGCTGCGCAGGAAGAAAGATTCACCCGCAAAAAAGGGGATCATGCTTTCCCGACGCAATCAATAAATTATTGTTTGCACCAAGCCGGAATAACCGGAAAAGATTTATCGTACGTAGTTTTTTACGATAAACCTTTCCTAAAGTTTGAACGGCTGCTTGAAACTTATCTCAACTTCGCTCCGGTTGGAATAAAATCTTTTATCAAAGCGATGCCGCTATGGGTAAAAGAAAAACTCTGGATGAAGGAGTTCATTAAAAAAGAACTTGGTTTCGAAGGAACCATTCTTTTCCCGGAACACCACGAGTCGCACGCAGCTTCCGCCTTTTATCCATCACCGTTTCAAGATGCAGCATTTTTAACGATGGACGGCGTTGGCGAGTGGACAACTTCAAGTTTTGGCGCCGGCAGCGGAAACAAAATTCAAATTGATTCCGACATTCATTTTCCTCATTCAATTGGACTTCTCTATTCTGCTTTTACTTACTACACCGGATTCAAAGTAAATTCCGGCGAGTACAAAGTTATGGGTTTAGCACCCTACGGCGAACCGAAATACGTTGATAAAATTTATTCCGAATTGATCGACTTAAAAGAAGACGGCTCTTTTAAAATGAATATGGAATATTTTAATTACTGCGCCGGTTTAACGATGACAAATGAAAAATTCCATAATCTTTTTGGCGGAGCTCCGCGTAAACCGGAGTCGAATCTGACTCAAAAGGAAATGAACATAGCCCGCTCCGTTCAAGAGGTTACGGAAGAAGTTATGCTGCGGATGGCAAGACATGTACGCAAAGAAACCGGACAGAAAAATCTTTGTCTTGCAGGCGGTGTTGCATTAAACTGCGTTGCAAATGGAAAACTTTTACGCGAAAATATTTTTGAAAATATCTGGATCCAACCGGCTGCAGGTGATGCAGGCGGAGCGTTGGGAGCTGCATTAACAGCCTGGTATCAATATCTCGGAAATGAAAGAAGTGCAGACGGAAAAACCGATGCAATGCAAGGAGCCTATCTTGGTCCTCAATTTTCTAATGAAGAAATTAAAACATGGTTAGAAGGAAATGAAATCCCTTTTAAATATCTAAACGAAGATGAGCTTTATTCTCAAACAGCTTCCTTGCTTGCGGATGAAAAAGTTGTCGGATGGTTCCAGGGTAGAATGGAATTTGGTCCGCGAGCATTGGGAAACCGCTCGATTATTGGCGATGCACGCTCTGCAAAAATGCAGGCAACGATGAATATCAAAATAAAATTTAGAGAAGGATTCCGCCCGTTCGCTCCATCGGTTCTTTCAGAAAAAGTTGCTGATTATTTTGAAATGAAGAATGAAAGTCCCTACATGCTGCTGGTTGCCGATGTAAAAAAAGAACGGCAGAAAGAAATGACCGGAGAGCAAAAGAAACTTTTTGGGATTGATAAACTGAACATTTTGCGTTCGGATATTCCCGCCGTAACACACATCGATTATTCTGCACGAATCCAAACCGTGCAGAAAGAATCGAATCCCCGCTACCATAAATTAATTTCAGAATTTGAAAAACAAACCGGTTACGCGGTAGTTGTAAATACGTCATTTAATGTTCGTGGTGAACCAATTGTTTGTTCACCGCAGGACGCATACCGCTGTTTCATGCGTACCGATATTGATTATCTTGTGCTGGAAAATTTTCTGCTAAATAAAACCGAACAGAAGCAACTCGAAAATGATGTTGATTGGAAGAAGGAATTTGTGTTAGATTAGCACCGGAGTAATAAAAAGTTTAAGGATTAATATGGATGTTGTAAAAGAGCTAAACGTAAAATATGTAACAAATACTTTGGGAGAAAAAACTGAGGTGATTCTTCCAATAGGTGACTTTGAAAATCTTTTAGAAGATTTGGAAGATTTAGCATTAGCCGCAGAAAGAAAAGATGAGCCCACCGTCGAATTTGAAAAACTCAAAGACGAATTAAAAAAAGATGACCTCCTTTAAAATCGAGTGGAAAAAATCTGCCGTTAAAGAGTTAAGAAGTTTTGATAAACCGGTTATTCAAAAAATCATTGCCGCTGTTGACAAACTTTCCGAAAACCCTTTTGAGGAAGGAGTTAAAAAATTAGTAGGTTCAAATCAAACCTATAGAAAGAGAGTTGGAGATTATCGAATTGTTTTTGAAGTTGTTTTTAATAAACTGATAATAGAGATAATCAAAGTTGGACACAGGAAAGATATTTACAGATAAAAAGCGCACAATGATTAAAGAAGAACTTAAACAAATAAAATCCACTCCGGCAGAGCTAAGAAAATTCGGACTAACAATCGGCGGATTGTTAACCCTCATCGGGATAATTATGATTATCCTTGACGCAAAACATAAATTGATTTTCAGCGGACCGGGATTTCTTTTTATGTTTCTCGGCTTAACTTTCCCGAAAGCGTTAAAGTGGATTTACAAATTGTGGATGGGTTTTAGTGTTGTGCTCGGATTCTTTTCCACAAGGATAATTTTAAGCCTTCTCTTTTATTTTGTATTAACACCTATAAATTTTCTTCATAAATTTACGGGCAAGAATTTTTTAGATTTGAAGATAGAGAAATCAGCCGAAAGCTACTGGCAAAAACGTCCGCAAGTTGCTTTCGATAAATCTCGATACGAAAAACAATTTTAGGAAGAACAATGAGCAAACTTTCAATTATATCAGAGCTGTGGGATTTTCTTAAAGTCCGCAAAAAATGGTGGCTTGCCCCGATACTATTTTTTCTCATTCTTCTCGGCGGACTGATCATTTTGACACAGAGCTCTGCGCTGGCGCCTTTTATTTACGCGATCTTTTAAGGTTGTTATGGCTGAGAAAATAAAAATTACAATAAAGAAGAAGAAAAAAAGAGTTCCTCTTCCGCAGAAACCTCCGAAAGTTATTGCAACAAAAAAAACTTACAGCCGGAAAAAGGAAAAGCAAGTTTTAACCGATAAGGAGGGCTCCACAATTTAATCAACCTATCTCGCCGAAAATTTAGAATCCACTCCGAGAATTGTTTGCCTTCGTTTTGCTATTTGCAAAAGATTTTGACCGCAAGAACCGGGAAGTTTTCCTTCATGCTTATCAATAACCGGACTCCTTCAACAAATATTCCCCAAAAACTTCTTTTTTATTTGCCTTATATCTGAATAATGTCTTATATTTGCAACCAATAATATAATTTCCCCTAAAAAAATTAGGCGCAACATGATAGATAACTTAGATATTAAAATCCTTGAGATGCTTCAGGAACAGGGCAGGACAAAGCGGAATCAACTTGCTGAAGCGGTCGGGATGTCAATCCCTTCGGTTAGTGAAAGACTTCACAAACTTGAAGACAAGAAGATAATTGAGAATTATTACACCAAGATCAACCGGAAAGCATTTGGTTATGATATTATGGCGTTCATTCTTTTGGTGATGGATTCTTCAAAACATTACAAAATTTTAGGCTCGAAGGTGGAACAGCACCCGGCTGTTCTTGAGTGTCACTCGATTCTTGGTGAAGGTTCACACATCCTAAAAGTGATTGCAAAGAATACGGAAGCATTGGAGAAACTGCTGGCAGAAATTCAATCGTGGCCCGGAGTAGTAAGCACAAAAACATTCTTCGTGCTTACTTCAGTTAAAGAATCAACTAAAATTGCATTGAAGTAATTCAGTTTAAATAAGCAACAAAACAAACATAAAAAAAATAAGAGGTTAGTTATGGCTAAGGAAACGTCTGCAAAAGACAAAGTCCTCAAATTCATCAAGGAGAAGAATGTACAATTTGTAGATTTGAAATTCATGGATATGCCTGGGCAGTGGCAGCATATTACTTTTCCTGTTACACAATTCAATGCCGGTTCTTTTGTAGATGGTTTCGGCTTTGACGGGTCTTCCATCCGCGGTTGGAAAGCAATTAATGAAAGCGATATGTTAATTATTCCCGATCCAAACACGATGTGGGTTGATCCGTTTGTTACTGCGCCAACGGTAAGTTTAACTTGCGATGTGTACGAACCGGCGACAAAAGAAAAATATTCACGCTGCCCGAGAAACATCGCTCAAAAAGCTCAAGCGTATTTACTTTCAACCGGAATTGCCGATACGGTTTACTTTGGACCTGAAGCAGAATTTTTCGTTTTCGATGACGTCCGTTTTGATTCTTCACAGAACAGCAGTTTTTATTTTGTTGATTCTGTTGAAGGTAAATGGAACAGCGGACGCGATGAAGGTCCGAACCTTGGTTACAAACCAAGATACAAAGAAGGATACTTCCCGGTTGCTCCAACCGATTCGCTCGTTGATCTTAGAAACGAAATGGTTATCAACTTAATGAACGCAGGACTTGATATTGAAGCCCAGCATCACGAAGTTGCAAGCGGCGGACAGTGCGAAATTGATGTCCGTTTTCAACCGTTGGTTTTGGCTGCCGATCAATTATTAATGTTCAAATATATTATTAAGAACACCGCTAAAAAGAATAACAGAACCGTAACCTTTATGCCTAAACCGATCTTCGGCGATAACGGAAGCGGTATGCACGTTCACTCAAGTTTATGGAAAAAAGGAAAACCACTTTTTGCCGGTAACGGATATGCAGGCTTAAGCGAAATGGCATTGTATTATATCGGCGGCATTTTAAAACATGCACCTTCTCTGCTTGCATTAACTAATCCTACGACAAATTCATACAAGAGACTTGTTCCCGGTTTTGAAGCTCCGGTAAACTTAGCGTATTCACAAAGAAACAGAAGCGCTTCGATCAGAATTCCGATGTACTCCAATAGTCCCAAGGCAAAACGTGTTGAGTTCCGCTGCCCTGATCCTTCTTGCAATCCGTATTTGGCTTTCTCCGCAATAATGATGGCAGGCTTGGATGGAATTATCAACCGTATCGATCCGGGTGAACCGCTCGATAAGGATATTTACGATATGGAACCGGAGGAACTGAAAAATGTTCCGTCAACTCCGGGAAGTCTTGACGCGGCGTTGGAATGTTTGAAAAAAGATCACGATTATTTGCTTAAAGGCGATGTATTTACCGAAGATGTTATTGACACCTGGATAAAATACAAAACCGATAAAGAAATTAAACCGATGGCGCTTCAGCCACATCCGTACGAATTTACTTTGTACTATGATGTTTAGTTGATTTCCCCGATCTAGTGATATATAAAAAGGGCAGCCGTAATGGTTGCCCTTTTTTTGTGTTTAGAAATGGTGTTTTTAACCTGATTTTGATTTGAAATGGCGGTGGTGATGGGAAATCTATTTTTTAATGGAAACATAAAATATGGCGTTTATTAGCTGTTTTGGTTGTTATTTTAGGGTGTTTCCTTTTTTTGCATCGAAGAAACCTTTTGGGTGGCGGGTGTTTCCTAAATGGTAATGCTTATTTCCTTTTGCGTTATGGAAGAAACCTTTTGGGTGGTGGGTGTTTCCTTTTGGGTGGTGCGAGTTTACTACTTCTGTACGGCTGTTTCTTAAATGGTAATGCTTGTTTCCTTTTGCGTTATGGAAGAAACCTAAATTGGGGAGGGTATTTCCTTTTTATGTATCGGGGTTTCCATGTTAAGGATGGTTTTTTCTTAATTTGGGGTGATTGTTTCCTTTTTACGGATGTTTATTTTTAAAAGTGAGAAGCCTCTTTCTTAGTTGAAGAGGCTTCTTTCTTTTTAGTTATTTTCTTGGTCTGGTAAATTTCAAACCGCTTATCTGTTTGTATTGCGGAGTTGAAGCTCCAAAGAGACTTTTTACATATTTCTTAACGTCATCTACAATATCAACTAAACCGGTTTCCGGTTTATAGAGAACTTTGTCTCTTTCAATACGGGCGTTGCTTAAAACGGTATTAGTACTAATTGTTGCCGTATTAGCAACTTTCATATTTGCGAGCAAAGTTGTTAAGGCCGCTGTTGATAATTCTGTTTCATTTGGAACATAACCGGTTTGTGCGGTTAAATGCTTAATAAGTTTATCAAGGTTGTCTATACGATTGTCAAAACCCATCTGAGAAGCGGAAATGTTTTGCGGGGTTTCTTCTTTGGGAACAGCAGGGTCTACGGGATGAGGAGAGTTTTTAGGCGTCGCTCTTTTCCCTTGAATTTTATTCGCGATGGTTTTTGCGTTATCAACCGAAGGGACAGACACCTCACTTGCGGCAAGCGCATTAAGTACGCGTGTAGTAAGTTTGCTTAACGGTTTGAAAAGAACTTCTCTTACACCTACCGCATCAGACCAAGCGGATTCCGCAGTTTTAACTACGGACATTTTATCTTTTGCCGTGATGTGTAAGGTTGTTAAAGTTGGAAGTTTGATTGATGTTTTAGAAGGGTTGTAGCTTACACCGTAACCGGTGCAAAAGGAAATAAGGGCTTCAAAGTTAGCTACATTCTTTGCATGACCTGTTTCTAAATTTGCCATAACATTTTTCCCGAAATTGTTATTAAATAAAATAATTTATTTGTTCCGTAAAAATAAAGAAAAAAGCGAGGGAAATTTTAATGAACATTTAAAAGTTGTAGCGCCTTGCCGTGGCAAGGCTCTGCATTAAATCACTTTTTTATTTGAATTCTCCACAAGCTTCCAATACCTTCTTCCCGAACGAATTCGTTTCCGGATTGTTTCTCGGTTTTCTTTCCGAACCATCTATATTAAATAAACCAGTTGAGTATAATGTACCAAGTATTTCCGGTTTATTATCAATTGAACTATTTGCTTTTGACCATCTGCTTTGCATAATCCTTAAATAAGCTGCCGCGTAGTATATGTTCAAAGAATCGTTTTGAAGTTTCTTTATTATTGCTTCCGGACTTTTGTTCACTTTTAACAAACCGGAGTATTTCTTTCCCGGAAAATAATTACTCTTTGAATCGTTTAGTTGTACTTCAATCCAATATGCGGTTTTCATCTTAACCTGACAAAAACCTATTGAACTGTTAAAACCTCCTTCGGCAAGCGGTATATCAAGCGCGTCATCCTCCCAATTATAATTTAAAGTTCTTTCGACATAGATTATAGCTTTTAGATGTTTCGGATTTATTTCAAAATATTTTGCCGCGGATTCTATTACAGTTTTATGCTCTTTAATTTTTAATAACGTAACATCCGGTTGTTCAGCGTACAACGGAACTACGAACAATACTAGCAAAAAAAATAAGTACCGGAATATTTCCGGCACTCTTGTTTTTATAAGGAACATATACTTGTTATTGTACGTTTTGTTTTTACTTTAGCATTAACAACTTAGATGTTTTTTCAAAGACCTTTCCATCAATTGCTATAGCTTTGAATCTATATAAATATATTCCCGATGCAACTTGCTCGTTATTTTCATTTTTCCCATTCCAAAGCACATTTTGATATCCTGCATTTTGACTATTAATGTTAAAAGTTCTAATTAACCTTCCCATAATATCAAAGATGTTTATTTCAACATTTGATTCGAATGGAAGGGCATAACTTATTGTTGTACTAGGGTTAAATGGATTGGGATAATTCCCAAGCAATTTGTATTCAGTAGGAAGTGTGGTGTTTTCCATTTCTGTTTCCGCAATTTTAGCTGCACTGCTGGCCTGTTTTGCTTTGATTTGATTATCACCCATTAAGTTATGTGCTTCAATTGCAGAACTCGAATTCGGAAATAGCATATCAATTTGAGCCAAAATCAGTTGTGCATTCTCCTTGTCATCAAGTTCGTGGTAATGATATAAAAATTTGCTTAATAACACAGATTCGATAATTTGTTCACCTCTATACTTCTTTAATATTTTGTCAAATCTCTGTACTTTATTTTTTTTATCGTAACCTGCCAATATTGATTCTGCAGAAGCATATAGTTTGTTCTTTTCGTTTTTATTTGATAAAAAGTTAAGGAAAGTTTTCAGTGAATCTTCATCATATTGTCTGCTTGCCTGCCATAGCAAATCAAGTGCATAAGCAGATGATGTAGAATCAGAATGGTTTAAAATGACTTCTTTACACACCGACTGAGCTTGCTTAAATTTCTTCACGCCTATCAAGCTTCTCGCATAAAGTAATTTCCAATGTATAGGCCAATCTAGTTTGTAGCTGGTAAGAATCTCTTTATCAACATCAACAATACTTTGTTTTTGGCTGCTTCCTTTATAACTATTTTCAATATTTTGTTTTGAGTCGTTTTTTTGTTTTTTATCTTTTGGGAAATTATTATCGTAGATAACTTCTTCCGGCGAAGATGATAAATCTCTGATTTGGCCAAGTGGTGGTGCCTGTAACCATGGTATGTAAGAAATAGTGCTGTAATATGTAGCTTGGATTTTATTTACGTCTGGAGGATCAGCTCCCCACCAATTGTTCTCTGCAGTAATATCGCAATACCAATAGGCATACATATTATAAGATTGGCTATCTTGTATTTTATTGTTACCACCATAAAAAAGAC
>Ga0100378_1001073_pt1 | contig 29612 bp, 46 predicted proteins | sample CryGeymeta201502_FD_81535 | JGI IMG/M metagenome (GOLD analysis project Ga0100378, IMG submission 81535) | Groundwater microbial communities from Crystal Geyser aquifers in Utah, USA - Crystal Geyser metaG 2015-02 | ecosystem: Environmental > Aquatic > Deep subsurface > Groundwater | place: USA... | reverse complement strand
TAACATTGTTATATGTAACTACCAATTATAAACTCAGGAATGACAGCAGTTTGAAATTGAAATATGAAAATATCATCAATCACAACAGCAATTGAAATCTTCTTCTTTCTCATCCATCTTACAGCTTCCACTGCCTCTATCTTCATTATCATGCTAAATTAGACTGATTATCCCGCCCATTTCTCACTTTTGCTTAACTCTTCTAGTAATTCTGCTTTTTGCAAGATTTCAATAGATCAAGGTCATTTATCCAGAAAAAGGCTAGTAGCTAGAAGCTGGTATTGAAGGATCTGATGCCTCAAATATTTTGGCGATATCTTTTCCAATAAAATAATCTTATTGCAAACATTAACTCAGAAGAAGCATGTTTACTCTCTGCAAAACTGTCAAAATTTACCATACTGTGAACCAACCTCACTCCTCCCAAGGCCCCAAAGACACAAACGAACTCCATTTCTAAGATTGTCCTCCATAGGAGCCAGTCCCACTTCCTGGAAGTCCTCACATCCGCATGGTCGAAAGTCATAGCATGAGCCCCAAAAAAACTAGAACAGGCATCAATCTTTCTCTCAGGCACTCATAGGCCTCTCCTAGCAAATACTCATAGCGCACTCATTCTCAGGATATCAGCCATTCTATTCACAAGCGCTCCTCCACTAAGTGCCCTGATCCCTAGTCGGAACTGAGCTCTTCCAAGGTCAAAAATTTCAGAAGGTTCATTCGAGAAACACCTCGAATAGTGGAAAGCAAAATAACAATCGAGAAGATGTCACCGCGACAGGGCAAGAAACCATCTCATTAATAACTACTAGTCAACTCTCAAGTGTACCCACTCGTACCTTCTGAAATTCCTCTCAAAAAACAGTCATCCGGGGAAAGCCAAAAATCTCTCAACTCTAACTAGCCAAATATAATGGTGCACGCTCCCTCAAACCCTCTCAAAAGATCCACTACTTTTTTGAGAAGTAGTAGTCGTCGAGGTGACAGTTTGAGGCAAAGTTTAGAGAACAGCCTCAGCAACACCATTGATTTCAAATTCAGTAACTACAAACTCAAAAGATAAGATGCCTCTGATTCACTCCTCCGGCTCAGCTGCAGCAGCTACAGCTAAATCTTAGACAAGAACAACAATCAGGGCTTGTCAGACTTTTCCCAATCCTGCTCGCTCGAGCTGAAGAGAGAAGAGGACTGTTATTTGAAAGAGTATGTCTGTGAGGTGGAGGAAAGCTTGATTCTCGATAAGGAGTAGACTGAAAAATATATACACATCGTCAAGTCCAACCAAGATCTTCTGAACAGAAGAAGCAACACAGGCGAGAATAAAAACAAGTCAAACATTTTAGAGGGCTAGTCTCCCCTCAAAAAGATGAAAAAAAGGTACGGCGAAAACATGCTTCATCCGTTCGATAAATAAACCATCGAATCTAAGTCTTTTATCTCTAAATCAAGAGACCATTCCTTCAGATAAATTATTGACGAATCTTACATCATAGAGCACGATATCGAAGAACAGTTCGAGCCTTTGAGAGGAAGAGAAGTAGTCAGAGCAGATTATCGGCTATTCCTAGCAGTATAAAAAACAGCTGGGCTCCTTCTTAGCATTAAGGAAATGTCAGCCAGCAGTCTCAACCAAGTCAACAGAGAGCTCAATATCTACAAAGATATCGAGAACACTAATGTCGAAGCCCACATCATAAAGCTCCACCAAATGTACACTCAAAACAGCAAGTTCATCCTAGTAAAGGAACCTTACGAAATGACCCTCCCTGATTTCATATACACCCATTCACACAACTACGGATAAATTGGATGGTAGTTCCTAGGCAGAAGAATTTAGGAAACAATCAGTTAGATCATCGACCTGATGAGCAGGCAGCACATGTACCTCAGCAGACCCATCACAACCAAAGATTTAGTGCAGGTATTCGATGATTGGAAGCTGCACAGTCCCGATATGTTTACTGCAAGTTCCCCTTGTATAGATGTAGGGTTGAACATGAGATCATTAAGGGAAGAGATCACAAGTAGATCTGGCAGCGCTTCACGTTGCTAATCGACTTTCTGATTGCTAATATTGTCTATGCTTGTACTTCCTCTTTATAAAACCAAATTATAAGAGCATGGCAATGATTCCCTCCCTCTACGAGCGAAATCAATAAGCCACAGTCTACGCAGGCAACATCGACTCTAAAGTGAACGAAAGTCTCCTCTGGTAGCTGTTCACCCAATGCGGACCCGTCGTGAATGTCCACATTCCTCGGGACAAGATCACCAACGAACATCAGGGCTATGGATTTGTGGAGTTCAAGAATGAGGAGGACGCTGACTATTCGATCAAAATTATGCATATGATCAAGCTGTATGGGAAGCCCTTGAAGGTCAACAAGGCATCCCAGGATAAAAGAACGCAGGACGTTGGAGCTAATATCTTTGTCGGCAATCTTGACCCATAAGTTGATGAAAAACTACTCTACGAAACCTTCAGCAACTTCGGCATGGTCATCAGCACAAAGATAACCAGAGATCCCGAGTCAGGCGACAGCAAAGGCCACGGATTCGTTAGTTACGACAACTTCAATAGTGCAGATTTGGCAATCTCACAAATGAATGGGCAGTACTTCTCAGGCCGACAGATCAGAGCCTAGTATGCAATCAAAAAGGACTCCAAGGGTGACAAGCACGGAGGATTTGCTTAGAGGCTTCTGGCAGAAAACAAGCCCAGCGGGATTAAAAACATGCCTTCTTTGACATTCAGCGCTCCTGTGGTAGCAGAGAAAGTATTCAAGCAGCAACCAATGGCTATGCCTGAAGTTCCCCTTGCCAAGGGAGGCATAAACCCATAAGTTCTTCCATCAAAGCCCTCCCTCATTAAGATGCCATAGATCAGGCTGCCAAACATGCCTCTTCCTCCTGCTCCCAAGTGATTACACCTAATATTATCCACTTACTTTAAGAGATATTTCATAACAATGAAAATAGTACTGCTCCTCCTTGTGAGCTTAGCCCTGAACGCTCCCACCAACTTCGACCTGAGGGTGCAGACCGAAAGAGCGAAATTCACCAGCTATGATTTACAGCCTGAGGGCGTCTGCTCGGGATATGCATGGGCCAAGTAAATGGCACAGGTGATAAGCAACGCCGTCGGAATGTATGAATCTTAAATGACCCAATTGTCAGCTCAGCAGATACTGGACTGTGTCCAAACCGATACCGACATCTGCTATAAAGTTACCCTCGAGCAAATATAAGATGCCATCAAGCGGATAACACTCGAAGGAATAACCCTCGAAGACTGTTACCCCAACAAACCCTTCTCCTACCCCAGTGGATTTTGTAGGCGTTAGTGCGAGGATGGCAGCCCCTTTGAGTTCACCTACTTTCCCTCATTCACTAAATTCACCAACTTCTCGGACATTGTCAAACTATTCAAAGACAAATAAAACATCGCTGTCATGGCAATTATCAAAGTCGATGAAGCCTTTAATTACTTTAGCCCCTTCAAGCCTGTCCTCACGCAAGGAGGGCCTACATCTTTCTACTAGTACAGAGTGGCTGAGGTGTTAGGTTGGAAAAATGCTCAGAGTAAGGTGATACTTCGAGCTGGACCTGGCGAGCAGTGGGGCTACAACGGCTTCATTGATTTGTAGCTATCTACATACGGCAAATACATAAGTGGCTACTACGCAGTGGAGGTGTCAGATAGGAACTTGTCGTCAGAGTGATTTTGATTCGGAACGAACTTTGTATTTCATTCAAAGGTAAAGATATACGTACGACTTATATATTTTTCACACATCATGAAAGCCCTCATCCTAGTCGGAGGATACGGCACTCGCCTGAGGCCCCTCACTGTTAACTACCCCAAGTCGGCCTTTCCTTTCATCAACATCCCAATAGTCTAGCACCAAATCGAAGTAAGAATCTTTAAATTCAGGCCCTTTCCAAAGTGGGAGTCGTCGAAGTCATCATCGCCATCAACTACCAAGCTGACTATATCAAAAAGACCCTTGAGCCTCTCGAAAAAAAGTACCATATCAAGCTCACCTACTCCCAGGAAACCTAAGCCATGGGAACTGCTGGTCCTCTTCGGTTGGCTCAGGACATCATTAAGGCGGATAACAAGGAAGGACTGCTGTTCGTCTTCAACAGCGACACAATATGCGACTTTCCCCTCAAATAGATGCTGGAATTCCACAAAGCTCACCAACAAGATGCCACCATGGTTCTCACTAAAGTTGCCGATCCCAGCAGATTCGGTGTCCTCGTAACTGAGCCAAACGGAAAAGTAACTTCCTTTGTCGAAAAACCCAAATAGTTCATCAGCAACACCATCAACGCAGGGTTCTACCTTCTCAATATATCCGTCATTGATAGGATCCCCATGCGATTCTGCATGCTCGAAAAGGAAACATTCCCCTAACTAGTCTCAGAAGGCAAACTATATGGTCTGGTCCTCAAAAATGACTTTTGGTTTGACACCGGTAAGCCTACTGACTATTTAATTGCTCAAGGGGCCTACCTCAGTTATTACAACATCATCTCTGAGAAGCACAAAAGCACTGTCCTCATCGATAAAACAGCAAAGGTTGGCCAAAATTGCAAACTTGGCCCTAATGTTGTCATAGGCCCTAACTGTGTCATTGGGGATGGATGTCGTCTAAAAAACTGCACAATAATCGAAGGTTCAACAGTCGGTACAGGAGCATACATTGAAAACAGCGTGATTTCCTGGAGATGTAAGGTTGGCAGCTGGGTCAGAATTGAAGGCCTAAGCTGTATCGCTGAGGAAGTGGAGGTTAAGGGTGAATCTAGGCTGAGTTAGTGTATGGTACTTTCCCATAAATCAGTGACGGGTGTCCACACGAAGTAGGTGATTCTGTGATATTGTGAATGAATATTACATCATAGTCAGTGTTGAATCTATCATATTTTATTGACCATGCAAGAAGACTGGAAAGCCACCGTTGAGAAGGAAGCAGAGGGCCTCGTTGAAAAGATGAAGGAAATCAGCAGCAGTGATAAGTGGGTAGCCAACGGCAACAAACCCTGCGAAATGTTCAAGATGGACATAGAAAACAATCTCGGATCAAAGGGAGTCGCTGTCTTGGAGTTCCCCTTCGAACAAGTCATTAAGTTCTTCAGTGACTCTACAGCTTCCAAAAAGATCAACGACTCACTTGTCAAATTCGAATGCCTCCACCATTAGGAGGGTAAATACAAAGTGATTCATATGGAGCACAAAGCTGTCTGGCCCGTCTGGAACAGAGACTTTGTGACTGTTGCTACAAGGAAGCAGGAAGGTGACACTTATTACATTGTCAGTAGGTCATGCAGCTACCCTCTTCCTGAGGTTCAAGGCGTTGTCAGAGGAGAGATCCACATTGCTGGCTACATTATCTAGAAAATAGATGAGAAGACCACAAGAGTGACTTATGTTGCCTCTAATGACCCTAAGGGTGCAATTCCGGGAATGGTGAAGAACACCCTAGCCTCGAAGCAAGGAGGAGTTGCTTCCAAGATCGGCGAAATCATGAAGAAATAGGGCTATTGATGGTTTATTTGAATCGTCATCCCAATATCATAATTAAAGATTACTTATGCATATGGAAACACACGCCTTCAAGGTCTAGTATTAAATGGCAGGAATAGAGATCATTAGGAGAATCAAAGAGCTTGAGAGCGCATCGGAATGGGTCCAAATTGCAGACCAACCCTGTGATAAGTTCAAAATTAGCATCGGACCCAGAACCGCTGCCAAAGGAGTTCACATTGTACCCTTCCCTATGGAATAAGTCATTTAATTTCTGAAGCAGGAAGAGTCTCTCAAGAAGCTGAACCCCATGCTTATCGAAATCAAGGTGCTGGAGGAGAAGCTAAATGTATTCAAAGTTCATTATATGCACTATAAGGGAGTATGGCCGGTCGCAGGCAGGGACTTCGTCAACTTGGCTGTCCCCTTCTTCTAAAATAAGTAAAAGCTATACATCGGCACCAAAATGTGCGATTACCCTTACCCTGAGCAGAAAGGAGTTGTGAGGGCTGAGGTCATAATTGGAGCGTATATAATTGAAAAGATAGACGAAGGTCACACGAAAGTAACATACATTGCCGATGCAGATTTGAAGGGAAACATCCCTTATTTCTTTAGCAATGCTTTGGCTCAATTCCAGGCAGGAATAGCCCATAAAGTAGAGGAGGTTATGAAAAATGAAAGGAAGTGATTGAAATATATAATGAACTCATAACATATTTGTAGTCCACACCATCGTCCTTTACCGAAATTCATAGCAATAGGCACTTCCAAGAGTGCGAACCATGAAAGCTTCAGGTTCCTGCTTCCAGTATATAATTTTATTGACTACTATTTAACAGGCAACTATTTATTCTTATTAATGGAAGTTGACTCAAATATCAGCCGATTTATTTGCCTTTTATTGCACTCACATTCATAAAATATTCAGCATTCACCTGATACAAAACGTGTTACTGGCAAATTATGTTTTACAAGCACTTTGTTGATTCAAATGACGACCTTGTTACTTAGTGACAATAATAAAATATTAACAGGGATATGGAAGGACCGAATAAAGATGAAGTGTACAAAAAGGCCGCAGAAGATATCATCAAAAGGCTCAAGTAGCTTGAAGCAGCAAGTGACTGGAAGGAGAATGGATAGAAGAAATGTAAGATGTACAAAATGCAACTGGATGGCAGAATTGCAGCCAAAGGGATTGCTGAGGTCGGCTACTCCATTGAAATTATCAGATAGTTCCTCAACAAATAAGATACTCTTGCCAAACTCAACAACCAAGTTCTTGAGTTCAAAGTGCTCTATGAACAGAAAGATGTATTCCAGATCAACTATCAACTGTACAGTGCTCCATGGCCTGTCTCCAAAAGAGATTTCGTGAGCCTCGGAGTGGATGTTCAGGAAGGCGAGACTAAGGTCTACATCGGAATCAAGGCGACAGATTATGAGCACCCTCCAGTCAAAGGCGTTGTGAGAGGAGAAATCTACATCGGAGGTTATATCATCGAAAAAATTAGCGAAGACAAATCAAAAGTGACCTACATTTCTTGCGTGGACCTCAAAGGAAGCATTCCCCAGATGGTCCAAAACCAACTGTCGGCCAATCAAGGTGAAGTCGCAGGCAGAGTCGAATCGGCCATGAAAAAGGCAGGATTATGATTGAAAAACAAAATATTTGAATTTTCCTTCTTAAAAGGTACTTTCAAATGCTAAAGATCAAAAATACCTTAGAAGTAGCTCAATATTGTGTATATACTAAAGATGAATTTCATTGATGGCTAGGAGGTATACAGGTAGTTGCAGAAGTAGGCTCAGAATGCCCACAGGTACTTGCAGGGGCTCGAGCACGCGACAGAATGGGAAGAAAATGGAACTTAGCCCTGCTTGAAGTACAAGATGAATGATGGGGGCAAGATAGCTTCCAAGGGAGTTTGTGTTGTAGACTACAATATTGAAAGAGTTATCGATTTCCTCTACGAAGAAGCCTCTTTGGCGAAGCTCATCCCTGAGCTAAAAGAGATTAAACGCCTTTATTAGAAGGGCTCATTGAGGGTCAATTATCAGCTCTATCATACTCCTTGGCCCATAGCTCCCAGGTAGTTCATAATTTTGGCAGCAAAAATAAGAGAAGGCCCAAATAAGGTCTACATCAGCTGCAAGAGCTGTAACTACCCCTACTCTTCAAGCAAGGAGAATGTAAGGGGAGAGCTGGTGGTGGGAGGCTACATAATGGAACAAATCGACCCAAACAGCACAAGAGTTACCTATATTTCTAAGTCAGACTTCAAGGGCAGCGTTCCTCAGATTATCCAAAATAAAGCCTCTGCTGACCAGGCTGAGGTAGCCGCGAAGATTTATGCAATAATGAAAGACTCCGGTTTTTGATGGATAGACTACTTCAAATTCATAAATCAGTAGTATTCATAACTTCCAGTAGCAAACTGTGCCATCGTGACTGGCAGTTGCTAATCCTCCTGTCTCGTGAAGAGAAATGGCACTTAGAGCCTACTTGTGGACAGAAACCGATTTTATTGGCTTGCTCTTCATGAGGTCGTAGATGTGCAGCTTGCCGTCGACGGATCCTGTTATCAAATGCGAATCTCTCGAATTAAAGACCACGTCAATTCCGTAGTTCCCTATCTTGTGGCCTTCGTACTCTTGTATTTTTGTGCCTGTCCCCTTTTCAATCAAACTAAATTATATTGAGTCTTACTATAGTTTACTGTTTGTTGCTGAAACTGCGTAGGCCCTTCGACTATTGGCCACATCGAATCTTTGAACTCCTTCACTCATAGTATCGGTTGTGACCTCCCCCTTCCTTATGTCGAAAAATTTCATCGATCCGTCCATGCTGGAGCATATAATTTGGGCTCCATATGCCATAACTTGTGAGACTGAGTCTTTGAATCCCTTGATGATTTCGATAGGGTGATGAGCATCGCTTCTGCTGTCCCAGCATCTGACTGAGGTATCGTAGGATGCGCTGAACTGTATACTTTTTGATGTACGATGAGGTTATTTTCTGGGTTGAAGCAGACAGAGTTGACTCTGGCAGTATGTCCCATGAACTTTCTTATATACTTTCCAGCAATCACGTCCGTCACGATGATGTTCTTGTCCCCTCCGCTGCTCACAAACTTGGAGTTATCCTTGCTGATATCCAGAGTGTAGACATCATAGTTGTGAATATTCTTGTAGTTCTTTATCATCAAATTTTTTGATGGGTTGTACAGGCATACGCTCCTGTCCTCTGAACCCGTCATGCAATACTCTCCTGTGTTATTGAACTTCACCACATATACGGGACCTGTATGTACTTTGGCAAGCTGAATATAGGTGCTTGGAAGACCCTCTGCTGCTCCTCTCTCCCGCATCATTTGTCTTGATTCGTCGATTATTAATAATACTCTATAAGAGCATTAGTCTCTACTTCAGCTGTCAAACATTTATTTAATTTTACAGTTTTACAGAAGTAGGAAGTAGGATTCGAGTGTGTTTTTGGTGTATAAATAAGGGACTGTTGGTCAGTGGAATATAAATTGATCTATCGATATTCACCAATGACCGAGGAGAAGAGATCTGCCCTCAAAATGCTGGAAGTCACTTCCCGAACTTTCTATATCCCAATCGTTAAGTTGCCTCCCATTGTCCAAGAAGCAGTCGCCTCTGCCTACCTGTGCCTCAGAGCCATCGACTAGGTTTAGGACCATCCCACCCTCTCCAACTAAACCAAATCCCAAGTCCTCAAAAGCATCAGTGTAGGCCTCCAAAAGTTCTCACCAACCACCACTGTCTAAACCCTCAAATTTAACTGGGGACCTGAAGCCGACAAAATCCCTGAGGTATCCCTCCGATTAGCTGAATGGGTCTTCTACTGTCCCGAAAATTTCAGGGGCAGGGTGGCTGATTGCACTGCTTCCATGGCTGATCGGATGGCCTATTGGGCTGAACGCAACTGGAAAATTGAGAATGAGGAAGATTTGGATGTTTACACTTTCGCAGTAGCAGGAGCAGTAGGACTTATTCTCTGCGAGATCTGGGACTGGTTCGAAGGATCAAAGACAGACCGCAACCTTGCCATAGGTTATGGAAGAGGTCTCCAAAGTGTCAACATTCTAAGAAACTCAGGCGAGGATAAGGAAAGAGGTGTGACTTTTTATCCTCCTGGATGGACACAGCAAGACGTACACTTTAAATAATGCAGATGATCGAGTACAGCAAGAGGAACCTCAAGTACGCCACCAAGTACATGGAGGCTCTGAAAGAGGGCTCAGCCGCCAGAATTTTCTGCGAAATTCCCTATTCCCTAGCAGTGGCTACTGTTCACATAATTGAGACCGGAGGGCAGAAGCTTACCCGTCAACAGGTGATGGAAATCTGCAAGGTTGACGCCTGATGTCAATAGTTTGTCATTCTTCACATTAGTAACTCATTTAAATGGACTATGTATATAATGAACTGACGTGCAGAGCGAGGGTTGTTTATAAACATTGATTTACAGAGACCAGTCTATGGTGATACTAACTGTGGGAGTCTGCAACAAAAACGGACAACTGATCCTTGCCAGACAATTCGAAGGCATGACCCGGACAACCGTCGAGGACATCTACCTTTCCTTCCCTAAACTAATAAAGCCCAATCAGCAACACACCTACGTCCAGTCAGATAAATATACATTCCTGTTCATTCCTATGGAGAACCTGTACCTCGTAACCGTTTCCTCCAAGAACAGCAACATCATCGAAGACCAGTAGACCATCCGTACCATCTATAAAATACTATGTGGAATATGCCAAGAGGGTCTAAACGAGGGTAGAGCTTGAGCTATTTAGAAAGCGTATAGAAGCATGCAGTGGACATAATATTGGCCACAGACGACGTGATAAGCATGGGATATAGAGAGAGCGTGACTATCCAGGAGGTGGAGAATCAGCTGAAGATGGAGAGTGCGGAGTAGAAGGCTCATTTGGCGTTACTGAAACAGCAGGAGCAAGACGCAAAGCTGGCTGCCGAGAAGGCGGGGGGGCGGAAGTGATGTTGGCAATAGATAGATATAGTTATGGCATAAATGGATTAAATAATATTTAATTAGTTATTAAATTAACCAGTCATGGGTATCAACAGAGATTCAAGGCACAAGAGAAGACTGACCGGCGGCAGAATGCCCATTCACAAAAAGAAAAGAGCATTCGAAAAAGCCAGACCCGTCTCCAACACCAAACTCGTCACCGATGCCGCACGTATCAGAAGAGTCCGCACCAGAGGAGGAAACTACAAGTTCAGAGCCCTCCGTCTCAAGGAAGGTAACTTCAACTGGGCCTCCGAGTCTACTTCCCAAAAAACCAGAATCTTGAACGTCGTCTACAACGCATCTAACAACGAGTTGGTCAGAACCAACACCCTCGTCAAAAACTGCATCGTCAGAATCGACGCCACTCCCTTCACCAAGTGGTACGCCAACAAATACGGCGTCAGTCTTGCCAACCGCAAAGGCAAAGAAGAAAAGCTTGAAGAGAAGAAGTCCAAGAGAGCCCAGGGTAGAGTCGAGGAGCGCAAGAAGAATAGAACCATTGACCCCAGAGTTGAGGAGCAGTTCGGCACCCAGAGACTCCTCGCCTGCATCAGCTCTCGCCCCGGACAATCCGGAAGAGCCGACGGATATATCCTCGAAGGCAAGGAACTCGAGTTCTACACCAAGAGAATGGAAGCCAGAAAGAAATGATTCTGTTTAAAAGCTTACCTATTCCATCAATACTCATCATCTCACCCTCACTATGCAATAATTAACTATCATCGCCTATAATATTACTTTTTTACCCTCGCAATACATGCACGAAGGCCCCCAAAAACCCAAAAGAAAGTCGCAGGAGCAAAAGCAGGAGTCTCCCTAGGTCGAACGGGTCATGCTCTTGGAGGAGATTCGCAAGATGCAGCATGTTATTGATGCCACATTCAGAGTATGTACATGATCGACAAGCGAATCGCCGAGCAGAAGCACAAGCAGCAAAAAGTTGTCGAGAGCAATCAGCGCAACGAAAAGAGACTGCTGAGGTATAGAGCGAGGATAGAGGAGATGATGAGGTACAAAGATAGCCCCTAACATTTGCTGGCCATCAGTGGACTCATGAGCGAATCCATTCAGGAGTACATCCTTAGCCATAACTACACCTTCAGCACCGACCCCCACCAAGTTCCAGACCCCGATCACATGAGCTACGAAGTACTTCCACTCTTATTCAGCAACTCCTAGACCTGGGCGAAAGGATAGGAAAAGTCTCCAAAGGACTCTCAAAGGAATAAATCGACAAGCTAGATCACAAGAGAAACAAATCTGTCTAGGAGAGGTGCCCTATTTGTCAGTGTGAGTTCTAACTAAACGAGTTGGTAATCGAGCTGAGGTGCAGGCACAGCTACCACTAGGAGTGCATTCTGGCCTGGTTGAAGGACGAGAATACCTGCCCCATCTGTAAGGAGAGCCTGGTCGAGAGGGGTATGAAGGAGGAGGGCGAGTACATGTGACTGATGCTAGCTACTAAATACAATGAGTGCTATGATTAACAATAATCCAATTCAATAATAACAGATAGCAGTTAGTATGATCAACGAGATCACCGTCAACTCCAACAACACCATCGACCTCAGTCGAGGAGAGCTCCTAAACTGGCTCAACGAGCTCCTACAGACCACCCTCAGCAAAATAGAACAGTTAGGCACCGGCGCCGTATACTGCCAGCTCATCGACCTACTCTACCCCAAGCAACTCCCCATGTCCAAAGTCAACTGGAAAGCCAAGTTCGACTATGAATACGTCTCCAATTTCAAAATTTTGCAGCAAACCTTTAACAAACTTGGCATTCTCAAGCATATTGAGGTGGAGCGCCTCATCAAGTGCAAGTACCAAGACAACCTATAGTTCCTTCAGTGGTTCAGAAAACTCTTCGACACCCATTCTACCTCCAACGACTACAACCCTGCCGCCAGAAGAGGAGGACCAACCGACTTTGACAGGAAAAAAGAAAGCAACAAATAAAACAGAAGCAACTCTCAGATGGGCCGAAGCACAAGCAGACACTATGCCTAGAGTAACGGAGGTCAGACTTGCGAGTCATTTATCTGTAGCGATAGAGCCGATGATAACTAAAGCACCATTCGCTTTTCAGCAATCAAGCCCATCACAAGCAGCATTCCTCCTTCTCCTGACTTCAGAAACGAGCTTTAGTGGAGACAATAAGCAAACGAGCAGGCTTTTCAAGAAGAACGAAATTTCTATCTGAAAAAATTCAAATAAATCGAACATCTATGCGAATAGTGGCCTGCTGATAAAACAAGTGGAGATCTCATAGAACAGCTTCGGAAGATTATCTTGGTGGCTCCTGGAGTGGAATGGTCGATAGAAGATGGTCTTTATTCATAGAAGGCAAGAGAGGAGGTTAATTCTGGGAGTGATATTGCTACTAATTGATATGCTATAACTTCCTATAAATAAGCTCATAAATCTCCATGCGAACAAATAGCATGCTGGTGGGAGCTATCATCCTCTGGACCGCCAACGCCTATGGCATCTTCATCTCTACCTTCTTCCAGCCAGTCTCAGTCGTTCTATTGCTTGTTTCTCTTTTCGTCATCCTCTCTCTGTCTTACATTGAGCTCAACAAGAGGAGGGTGCTGGTTGACAGCTGCAGAAGGGAGTCTTTCATGTTGTTCATCATTATCATCATTTTCCAGGTCTACTTCACAATCACATCTTTCACAGTTTTGATCTACCTCAACTCGGTGGAGCAACACCAAGACAACCCCAACCTAAGACTGGATCCTCTCATCGCAGGTCTGAAGACTCTTCCAATCCACTAGACCTAGATGCTAAATCTTATTTATTATTATGCCAACTTTTTGGGCTTCATGTTTTACATCAGGTGCTATTACGTTATGTTTTGGCGAGAAAATTTCATCTTTATCTTCAGGTACCTCAAAACTCATGTAAAGGAGCTCAACCAGACCCTTCTGTCCCACCTCCCAAGAATAGAACTGACTGCAGACCTAGAGGGTAATATCTGCCCTCTTTGTCTTTAGGAGTATAGCTAGGAAGAGCCAATCACAAAACTGCATTGCCAGCACGTATTCCACCTGAACTGCATCAAGTTATGGGTCACCAAGAGCAACAACTGTCCCTTATGTCGTAAAAGAGTTGTCTTTTGATTGAGTGGAAGTGAGGATAGAATTAATTAGCCTTAAGTGAAATAATTGTATAGCATGATCAAAGCCTCGTATTTAGTCCTTCCCCTTATATTAATAAGCATTCATACTTAGCACACCACCAGCATGGAGCCACCCGTTAACGACACAGGACTACCTCCTTCCTCTTAAAGCTAACATCAGTACATCTACCTCAGGCCCTCATAAAAGATCAATGCAGGTTTCTTCAAAAGCTACGAGTTCGACCTTAGGTTCCCTTAAATCAGAGGAGCTCCAGTCAGTAAAAATTTGTTTTAAGGATCTCTTGATTACCTCTCCTTCAAGTTCACCCATTAAACCTAGGGCAAACGCACTCCAAACTGCTAGGAGGACTACGAACTGATAGAAAGAGAATTGCCAATGGTACCTACTGACTTCACGACTCCTCAAAATCACTAAATCAAGTACACTTGGATCGGACATGCGACTGCCGTCTTTCAAATAGGGCCTGATAGCTTCCTCATCGATCCCATCTTCGCCTAAAAGAAAAAATCGAAAAGGTTCAGACCCCCAGCCTGCAAGATCAGTTAGCTACCCAAGATAAACGTTATTCTCGTCAGCCACGATCATACAGATCACTTCGACGCAAAATCAGTCCAATAACTTCATGATACTTTTAAGCCAACGTTTGTGCTTGGTCTCGGGTCAGATGATATAATGCCCAAGGGATCAAGTTTCAAAACTATGGACTGGATGGAGGAGCATAGAATCCAACTAAAAGGAGGAGAGTATAAAATAACTTTTGTGCCCGTGTGCCACTGGGCCAGAAGAGGACTCACCGATCTCAACACTCGCCTTTGGGGAGGATTTGTCGTATAGTCTCCTTTCGGCCATAAAATATTTTACTCAGGAGATACCGGCTATGCTGATGTTTTCAAAGAAATAGGCCATAAATTCGGACCGTTTGACCTTTCAATTCTGCCCATTGGAGCCTATGAACCCAGGGAATTGCTGAAGGCCCAGCACATCAACCCAGAGGAAGCTGTAATGATTCACAAGTAGATAAAGAGCAGGCAATCTGTGGGAGTACATTGGGGAACCTTCTCTATGGGCCGACAAGGCTTTATTCAGCCTCGACTTGATCTGATGACTGCTTGTAAGGATCATGGCCTTTCGGAAGGCTAGTTTTTGCCAGGAACCCATGGCCAGGCTTTTGTTTTCCCCAAAAAATGATGAATATGCTTAAAATTGCTTTTTTGATTGATCTTACCAATGAAAATTGTTTTGAAAAGAACCCTTGGCCAAAAGGATAGGCCAGACAATTTTTTGCTATCCCAGAAAGATACGAGCTATGGATCTTTTGAAGGGATAGCATAGCAAGAAGCTTAATAATTGAATTCATTCGTTTTAAACATGCGACCTCATAGCACCTAGTTCAAAGACCAGCGGCCCAGGAAATACTCAGCGGCTCACTCCCAAGGCACCAACGAAGCTGCATGGCTAGCTCTAGAGAAACTAAGTGAGCCTCCTCGTCCTCGGAAGATATTGGAGCACATTAAAGAAGAACTACCTCCTTAAGAACCCTCGGAATACAAATACCTGAAGCCTTCGGTCAAGGTTAAGACAGGATTATTCAAATATGAGTTTGACCTTAGATTCGATGAGCTCAGAGACACCATGGTGACGAAAGGCTACATTTCGATCATCAGCACTCTTTACCCCTAGATGTTCAAATACGAGAAAGAACATCCTCACACCAGAAAGGAGCCTGGGCCATCGGATCAAGAGGAGCTTGAAAGATAACTTAGAATCCTGAAACCAAATTTCACTATATTTACAGAACGGGACATCAGGTATACCTGGATTGGCCATTCGACTGCTGTAATTCAGATCGGACCCGACAATTTCCTTATCGACCCTATTTTTAAAAACCGAGCCTCTCCCAACCAGCTAGTCGGCCCTAAGAGATTTAGACCTCCTCCCTGCACCGTCTAAGAGCTTCCCAAAATCAGTGCTGTGATGATAAGCCACGACCACTATGATCACTGTGATGAAGTTGCTCACAAGGCTCTCCTAAAATACCACAACCCTATCTTCATCGCTGGCTTGGGAACCTAGAACGTTCTTCCGAAGCAAGCCAACAATCTCCTAATGGACTGGATGGACGAAACCATCATTAACATCAGCGGCAGAAAGTACAAGATCACCTTTGTTCCTGTCTGTCACTGGGGGAAAAGAGGGCTTAATGACTTCAATACCAGACTATGGGGAGGGTATGTCATAGAAACCCCATTCAATCAAAAACTGTTCTTCTCAGGCGACACAGGATATTGTCCGGTCTTCAAATAAATTGGGAAAAAATTCGGACCTTTTGATCTCACCATTCTACCCATTGGGGCCTATTAGCCTCGAGCTATCCTGAGACCTCAGCATGTGAACCCATAGGAGGCTGTCATAGTTCACAAGGAGCTTAGGAGTCGTCAATCAGTAGCTGTTCACTGGGGCACTTTCCCTCTTGGTGCTGAAGGATACTTCCAAGCCCGTGGAGATCTAGCTGAAGCCAGGAAGAAGCACAACATTCCTGATGAAGATTTCATAACTATTAGTCACGGATAGTCAGTAATTTTCAAGAAGTAGATAGACAAAGCAAAAAAAAACTGATATCAGTATTTTGGAGTATTATTAAATGGTAAAATATCATTTCGCTTTATGGCTGAGCTGCTTGAATACTTTCTTGAAAACTTCTTCCTGGTTGGCTCCAAAGAGGACGTGGTGAGGAGTAATATTGGGCTGGCTTGGAAGATAACTCAAATCATCATCATCTTTGCGGAGGTTGCGATTTCTCAATTCATAAGAATACTTTTTGCCCCTAAGCTTAAGGTGCCTCATGTCAAGTGGATGGTCAGACTTATTCAAGCACACATCCAGAGTTTCATATTTTCCGTTCAGCTCACTCTTCGATCCTTTTTATTTGATGCCTGACACGATGCTGTTACTGCGCTCTATAGACCTTTTCCTATGGGATCCGTACTTCTTAAAAATTTCCATTTCTTCCTAATTTTAGATTTTAATTTTATTGACGCTGACCTCGCTGCTAGTATTATCTCTGTTCCTCGTGAAACTTCTCAAGCCAGCTACTTCTTTGGGGTTGCTAATGGAAGGTAGTTTAAAACTGTGGCTGTCTTTGGGAAGTGAGCTCCCATGTTGAGGGTAGCATTGCTTTTTGAGGAATTATTTCAGGTTCAGTATCTTTTAATGTTTTTACTGATAGCCTAAGTCCAATAGTGTTAGTTTGGCCTTATCTTCAACATTAACCTATTCACCAAAATTTTCCTTCAACCTAAGTTTCTATCGTCTTTTTGCCTTATCGTTCCGGATGGCCAGACTGATTTTATTGGAAGGAAGATTCAAAGAATATAGCTAATTTGATGGTTAATCGTTCCAGGGACTGAAGTACTCCTTTTAATTGAGAGTTCTCAGCTCTCTTGGCTCCATGCTATTATTATAAACAAAAACAAATAATAATCAGCACTATGCTCAAAAACCTCCTTCTTGCCATCCTCATTTGGACTGCTCTCTCCACTAAGCTGAGAGTCACTGTTGATCGAAACAAGGGGCCAGTCTGTTTCTATGAAAGCTTAAGTACTTCTACTGAAACTCAGAGGCAAATGAAAAGTACAGATATATGGTGGTATCTGATATCCACAACTTCAGAATGGACGTCATGTACTCCAAAGAAGGCAGGGGCAGTCGTTGGGAAGAAGTGGTCACCATCATGGGAAAAAGGATGAGTGAGCAAATAAACAAGATAGCTTAGATGGAAGGTATATACACCTTTTGTATATCAACTCCGGAGGCTAGAGCATTCAAGGCCACTCTTTACATCGAGACAGGGCTGTAACAGGCAAACCTCGACTACTTACCAAGCATGAATGATCATCAAATTCTAGAGAAAGAAGTTTTGTGGATGTAGAAGCAGAAGGAAACACTAAAGACCTATATCAGAAACATTGAAAGCAGAAAGAATTCAGGGGAAGCAATCAAGAACATGGTAAGCTCCACTATGCTGATTCTAGCAATTATTGGAGTCATCGTGATTGCTGTTGTTAACTATTCCTTCTTCATCCTCACCAAAAATACCCTCAAGGAGAGAAAAATGATATGAATTATGTCAACTCCAAACACTATCATAATCATCTTCTTCGGGAAGAGCACAGTAGAGTGCTGAGATGTACAGTTGAACTATATTTCTGAAGCTGAGACTTGGAATCTGTTATCACCGGAGATAGATATTCCCTATCTTTCGCTTCCATTGCATCTCGCAGTTGGCCTCTTCTCAGGTTGCTTTTGCACTCACCAACCTCAAATGAAAGTTCTACATGCCTTTTCTCCTGTTATCTTCGATCGGAGTAACGACTCTTGTCGCTTTTTCTTTCCCCCCTGGTTATTTTGATGGTGTTCCTGATCAGGGGTGACTCTTGTCTTTGACGGACTGCCTCCTTATTTTTTATCTTTTGGTCTTCGATATTCTTAGCTTGTAGAATATGATGTATTTGATAGGCCAACTTGGTGTTATACTTCCTCTCAATATAAATCTTCTTCATGTGGTGCTCCTGGCAGCTCACGTACTTTTTAAGCTTCCTTTCGTTTTCCAATTTCAGCAGTTTATATTGCTCAGGGTGCTTAACTAAATTAGCATATTTTTACTGTAGTTCCCTAGCTTCTTCTACAGGATTCGGAGCTCTTCGGCTTACTCTTCTAGCTGCTCCTGCTTCATACAGATACGTTCCTTTTAAATGAGTTCGTTGACTGTTTATCCAAAAATGCTCCTTTATGCATCACCCCACTTGTGCATTTACTTGTACTTGACTGAGCTGTCTATCATGTACATGGTTCTCTTGCCTATATTTTATCTTTCCTTGAGAGACCCCATCAATTCCTTGAGTCTTTCTTCCCGAGCTCTGGTTCTATAAAGCGTCATCCTTCTGTGGAATAACTAGATAGAATTTATAATGATTTACTTGAGATATGACTAACTTCTCCCTCAAGCATCTCTTGACCCTGGGACTGCGCAAATAGATAGTGCCTATCTACGGATAAGCCTCTGACAAAAGTTACCCCTAAAGCATTCCTCTGGCATTAGTTGCTCTGTGCTTCTCTAACTCTTTGGTCAAACTGGCAATTCCCTTGGTGCTCTAGGAGACCTACTCATCTATCTCCATCCTGAGCAATGATTCAAAGAGCTATGTGATACTGATAGCACTGGCGATCGGCTCCATTGCTCTTTCCCAACTGCTGACAATAGCCTACGTGCTTGTATTGACCCTGTATCGTCTAAATGTCAAGAGGGAGTTGTCTTTGAGGATTCTCAAGAACAACTTTAGAGACTTCTGCAAGCTGCTATAGTCGAGACAGATAGAAGAACAGGCTGTGGACTATAACATGGAGCTTAGGATCAAAATATCAACTAAATTGTCAGTGTATCTCCACAACTACTACGAGAGCTATCTCAACTTGGTCTTTGAGTGCTTCAACATTGCTGTCATATTTGTCTACCTCCTCTACAAACTCTCCTTCTCGCTCTTCTTCGGGGTCGCCATAGCTGCCATCGTGATGGCCTCTACCATCAAAATAGCTAACAGCATCAACAAACTCAAATTCTTGAACATCGACCGTCGAGCACGTAGACTCAAAATATTGGAAACATTCCTTGGGAGAGTCACATAGTTCAAAATGTGCTGGCTTGACCAGTGGATATATAGAAAGGTCAAAAAGCTTTAAGAATAGTATCAGTCGAGCCTGAGAGCCATCAAAATGCTGGACTGTTGGTGCGTAGCTTTGTGGCAGTTTACAAGCGTAGGTATCAGTAGCGTTGTTATTGCTGCTTATTTTTTGCTTGGATTTCACCACAATCAGGAGTCGGTCTTTAGTCCCAGCACCTTCGTCTACCTGCTGAATATGCTCAACTTGCCCCTCAACGCTCTTTCCTGGTACATCGCTGGGATTCGCACAGCTGAACAAGCAATTCGTTAAATTAAGTAAGATGTCCGCAATGATACTTTATCTTAGCCTGACTTCACAAGAGTTCAGGAAGATAAGGATAGCTATTTCATAGTCGAACCTATCAGATTGGTTGTTGAAGGGAAGTCGAAAAAGAGCAAATTCATTAATATACCAGTACAGGAGCTTCCCAAGGGCAAAATCTACTCTGTTTCTGGTCCTTACTCTGAAGTATTTATGGATAAACTCCCATTTCTTGTTGATCAGAAGGTTCAAAGAGGATTTGTGGAGGAAAATGGTTGGCTCAGCGGATCAGCCATTCAGTCAATCGCCATGGAGCATACCTTCTCAAGCATCAAAAAGAGTGAACAGTAGTAGATCGTTAAGCTATTGTAGCTTTTTAATTGTGGAGACATTCCGCTAACATCGTCCACTAGCAACTACTCTGGAGGGGAAAAGCTGAGAGTAAGCCTGGCAAGAGCCTTCCATCTGGGGGAATTTATAGTTATCAACAGCGATTTGAGCAGCTTAGATGGAAAGACTCGGGAGTTAGTGAGAGGAAGTATTCGGAAGTTAGTGGATGGAATTTTTTCCGAAATAAAAAGAAAATACACAGTATTTATCAGAGAAAGTTGTTAGTTAGCAGACTGTTATGTGACTCTCAAGGAAGCATCAACAGAGGTAGATGTCAGTTTTTCCTTCCAGCAAACATTTAGCCCATCTTTTTAAATTCCATAGATTACCCTTTCTCCAGAAATATCAAAATACAGTCAGTAATTGACAATCTTGATTGAATCTAATCGCTAAAAAACCGAAAAGCGCTCTCGCCGATATTCAGTGGACAAACTGTAGAAGCTAGATATTAAGGAAGAAAGTGTGGTGAGTTGGAGCACTTTCGAGATATACTACCAGTCCAAGAAACACCTCATCTTCCTTGGAGCCATCATAACTGTGACTGCTCTTTCCAACTATTACAACTACTACATTAGCACCTACCTCAGTTTAGTTGAATACCATCCACACCAGCTGGCCACCATTGCAGCCCTTACTGCTCTCTTTGCCCTAGGCCTATTCTTTCGGTCCTACTACTTCGCAGATGCTAACCTCAATGAATCCCATCGCATATGTCATACCCTCAACAAGCATATCATCCTCAACCAGCTCTCTTAATATAACTCAGATCCAACCCACAGCGAGCAGGAGGAAAATGCTCCGAACAGCAAGGCTCAGCTGATATGCGTTCTCACATCAGATTCCGAGACAATTTCTGATCACTTTCCATTCTCGACAAATATTTTTGCCAACAATGTAGTGGTCATCCTATCCTCGATGGTCGTTATAGTTTGGGAGGTGCCTTCCATGCTCCTATTGATGGGTCTTCTTGTCATATACGCCAACCGCCTCAACCATCAATCTCACCGCAAGGATTAATTCCTGAAGAGAGCCATGAAAGAGAAAGATGTTGACATCTACCACATAATGTCGGAAATCGAGGAGGGAAAAAAATATGTGTTAATTCACCGAAAGTTGGACTCCTTTATGACTGCTTTTGCCCAACAGCAAGAAGAGCTGTATGCTCTGGATTGGCTCAACTAAAAATTCAAAAATTATGTCAATTTTAAGTACAAAACAGTCATGGTGGGGTTCCTCACAGTAGCAGTCCTCCTGTATTCTTTCGTCAATTTATTAGATAAATAATCTGAGTTGGCATCTGCAGATAGAAAAACCTCTAGCGGTCTGGCTTTGCTGATCCAATACACAACCCAGCTTTCAAACTATCTTCTCTTTTTCACCATGAGCATTTGGTAGATCAAAGGGCAGGCAGTAAGCATCGAAAGAGCTAAACCTTTTATAGAAGAAAGTTCCTCCATTAGATAGAGAATAACATCTTCTTAAAAAATAATCGAGAAGATCAAACACAGTAAAAATCACATATCACAAGGAGACACACTGCTGCAGCTCAAATCTCTGAATTTTGCTTACCAAAACAATTCCAAAGTCAAAATATTTGATAACCTTCACTTTGAGATTCGAAAGGGAGATAAGATCATAATACGTGGAAAATCTGGAGTCGGAAAAACAACTCTCTACAAATTGTTAACTTCAACCTACCCCGACATTTTCAGTAACATCGAATCTTCTGTCTTCGTTGCCTTCAGCCCTCAGCACCCTCTTGTTCTTCCTGATGCCCCCACTGTCTAATAAAATCTCAATCCATACTAAATGACCTTCCCAGAGTAGGAAATTAGGCAGCAGCTGGATAAGTGGGGGTTGAGGGGGTAGAAGGCCATGTCATAGCTGACCTATTAGCAAAAGATAGTGGTGAACAACCTGAGGGCCTATTTACAAGGCAGAAAGGGAGTGATTCTTTACGATGAGCCCCAGGAGGTGATATCGAACGAAAGTCAAAGCTACGTGATAGTGACTCACCACCGGGATTTTCCTTGTAGCAGAAGATTGAGGATGTTTGAGGGTGGGTTGATGGATATTTCTGATAGTGCCTGATCAGTTTATAAGATAGTTGGATTGAACTACAATGAGTGAGTCAACAATTTAATATTTTTTTAAATGGTCAAACTCAACTTCAAGACTCCCTCCAAATAATAGCCCTTCACCCTCGACATCAACCTCTCCACCGTCAAGACCGTCGAGCAGCTCAAGCAGTAAGTCGCCAACCACGCCAACTCTACCGTCCCAAATATCAAACTCATCCACAAAGGTATCACCACCTAGACTCAGGTAAAATCCTCAAGGACTAAACTCCTCTCGAAACCCTCAAACTCTCTGACGGATAAACCTTCCACGCCGTTATAAAACAGCCTGAAGGAGCCAAGCCAGCATCCACAAGTGTCCCATCTTCCACCAATACTACTAGCAACCCCACCCAGAGTAACACAGGAGCAACCGGTGACCAGTCAGGTGCCGGCCTTGGAGGCATGGGAGGCTTCGGTGGAATGGGAGGCTTTGGCGGAATGGGAGGACTGGGTGGACTGGGAGGTATGGGAGGAGGAGGAATGGGTGGTGCAGGAGGTCTTGGAGGTATGGATCCCCAGATGATGGCCAACATGATGGACATGGTGACCCCCGAGATGATGGAGCAGATGGTCAATTCGAACCCTATGCTTAAGCAGATGGCCGATAGCAACCCTCAAGTTAAGGCTATGATCAGCAATCCCCAAATGATGAAGGAAATGCTCCGCAACATGAGTAAATATTCGTCGATTCAGATCCTGCTATGATGCAGCAAGCTATGGGGCAAATGGGAGGCATGGGAGGAATGGGAGGCCTTGGAGGAATGGGCGGTTTCGGAGGTATGGGTGGCATGGGAGGTGCCACTGGAGCAACAGGTGCCAACGTGGATTACAAGACTCTCTATGCCAGTCAATTGCAGCAGTTGCAAGGTATGGGTTTCACCAACGAAAATGCTAACCTTTAAGCTTTGAAGGCCACTGGAGGCAATGTGGAGGCAGCTGTCGAGAGACTGCTCAACATGTTGGGTTGATGCTCTGTATTGTTCTGAAGCCCATTATCACTACATTTACTAAATCTATTTGACGCACTTCTATTCTCATAATCAATACTTTTAAAGTATGCTTTTCAGAACGAATGGTAAACACAGTCGCACCCTCTCCTACGATCAGGAATTCTCCTGCCTCAAAAATCCTCCGATCTGCCATCTTGACTTCTAAAAATCCCAGGAAGGTTTCCAAATGATCGTGACTGTCCTAAAGCTGATCATCGACAAATCACCCCAGATGGTAAGTGAGCTTCTGGTGGTGAAGGAAGCCCTGACAAAGTGGTACGATCACATTCAGGAAGAGCATTTATCGCAAACAAGAGAAATGTACAATTTACGAGACAAAATGGAGGTCAGAATCCGAAAATAAGTAGGCCTTACTCTGGAGGAAATCGCCTACTACCTTCGCAGTGTTCTGTAAGAATACCAAGACCAGCATCTTGAGACATACTATGTGAAATACCTCTAGGCTATAAAAAAACTCGACTGGGGCCGTGATTACTTTCCAAAGGGCAATCGCTACAACAACGCCTAAACACAGACTCTTATATAAGACGGGCATATCTAAATGTGCTCGTCCCCTCATTTGAGAGTCAATACCAGTCTCTCAACCATTGAAACGCCCCTGAAAACCCTCAAAGATATCGACATTCACAAGTATCTCTAAACCAAGGAGGAGAACCTTTTCCTTTAGAGGGAAGTTGACCAGCTGAAGTCCATTATTGGAAAATTGGAGGCTGAAAATGCAAAACTCAAGTAATAGTTGGCTATGATTCTTAACGAAAATTCACACCTCAAGGAAAGCTAGTCAAAGTTAATAGAAGAAATAGGCAAACTAACCGACCTACTGGAGCAACACAAGCAAAGCGAGGCTCTGAAGGAAGAGAGACAAAGAGAAGCCTAGAAAAGTTGGCAGATGACCACCAGCAAGTACCCCAAAACAAGTCTGAAGCACGCAGTTAGTCTGTAGCTTGACCTTGCTGAGGAACGAATCCGTCGGAAGGAGCAGTAAAGCATCCAGAATAAAGCAGAGGAGTACTTGAGCAATAACTACGAGGTAAGGGGAGACAGTTGCCTGTAATCAGAGAGAACCTCTCGAAAGGGCCACAATTGCTTTTAAGAGGACAGTCTGCACCGCATGCTGATAGTTCAAGCCCTGGCAATGGAAGATTTAGTGCAGGTAAATGCAGAAGAGGACTGAGGAGGGAGACAGTACATTTTACTGATATACTTTGCCTAATAACAATATTTAACTAGCCATGCTGTCTTCGAGGTAGTAAACCCAGAAGCGAATGCTTAGCAATAAAATAATCTCACCCAAAAATACTAAGCTAAACTCCATGGCCAACATCGCCAATCGATCCCCTAACAATCGCTTTGAAAATAAAAACCCTATAACCACTACCACCCTCTCCTCCAAAAAACTCCTGCAAAAGAACTCCTAAAAAAAAGAACCCCTCTCTCACCCTCCCATCAGTCCTCGATCAAACCTCAGAAGCAACCTCAACAGTCCCAGACAAACTAACCACCAAGTTAACGAGTAATATATGAATAACCCATACATTTAGAGACATGAACAGCCTCCCAACGGCTCTGTTCCTTCTAGAGTAGAGGTGAGGCCGGCAGTAAACAAAGGAACAGTTGAAGAAATCGGGTTTGCTTCTGGATTCGTTGGTGGAAGCTTCATAGATATCAAGCTAGCCAATGGGGACACTTACAAGGGTGAGGCTTTGAAGGATAAATACCACGGAGCCGGCAGTTATTACTTTTTGAGATAGAACCTCCTCTACGAAGGCTAGTTCAGGTACGGACTTCAGAATGGGCAGGGTGTCCTTCGAAATGCCATGACCAACGAGGAACTCTACTAGGGAGGATGGTAGCGAGGCATGAAGAGCGGACAAGGTACCTACACTTACATTCCCAACGAGGAATACTACAATGGGCCTTGGCTTAACGACTAAAAGCATGGAGATAAGGGCTTCTATTACTTTAGAGGAGGAACATACAGTGGAGATTGGTACAGGAATAAAGCCACAGGAAACGGCATGCTAAAACTGTGTGACGGTACGGAGTTCAAGGGAAAGTTCGAGAACGGGCACTTTATTCATGGACTAGTGAAGTACCCCAACGATGACGAGTATTCTGGGTCGATGAGAAACAACAAACGTCACAGCGAGGAGGCGGCTTATTACTGTAAGGAAAAAATGCTGAGGTACAAAGGAGGTTACTGGTAAGACCGGAAAAACGGAAAGGGTAAGGTTGAGTTTATTCAGGGACTCTCATATACCAAAACGGGGACGAGCTGACAGGAATATTCTAAAACGATAGATTAAACGAAAGTGAGGTAGTGAGCTTGAGGTGGTTTGAGCACAACATGATATTTCAGGGATGGTTCAGAAATGGGCAACCTCACAAAGGAACCGTCACTCGTTCCGATGGCTCTAAGTATGAAATTTGATATTCCCTCTTTGCTCTACTTCTATCTTCTAGTTCCTGAGGTGGATTCTTCCCTCAGGATAATTGATTATTACAGATAATAAGAATGAGGTTCATCTTGGTCTATAAGTACGGCATCCTGCAGACCAAAACCGAAAGAATCGACGTCAACTTCTGCTAAAACACACAGCAGCTCCTCGACTACCTAGAAAAAAGAGTTGGCCAAAGCAGTCGACAATTCATCGTTCGCATCAAGAAGGGGAAGGTCAACTACCGAATCATCGGAGGCTGGCCCATCACCCACTACGGCATTCGCGAAGGCATGGAGATCAATCTTGAGCTACTGGAGGAGCCATAGACCCAAAAGAAAACCAAGAACGCCAACATCAACCAGCGATACCTCAACAATATCCTTGGCTTCCAACAGCCGACTGCCATGGACTCAATTCGATAGGAGAGGGAGAATTAGGCTGAGTAGGACATCGAGTCGGAGGAGGAGACTGAGTTCAACGTCAGGAAGTACCTTGACCAGGAATGCGAAAAAATGCTTAAGGAAATTCAAAGGAAAAATTATGATGAATTTTTGGATATCTTCCAGGATTTGCCCGAGGACATTGAGGAGAGCCAACTAATCGAAGTACAAAAGATGAAGCCGCTGATAATTGACGAGTTGGGGGAAAAGGGATGGGGAGCCATCCACTATGCTATCTTCTACAAAGCAACAGACATCTTTGACGAACTCATGGAAATGGAGGTTGACGTCAACAAATGCACCAGCGATGGCTGGCTTCCTATACAGTTGGCCATCGATCTCAGAGACAAGTACTACATCGACAAACTTTTAGCCCAACCAGGTATCAATCTCAACCTGGTGACCACCAAGGGCAGCCCTCTCCACATGGCCGCCAAAGAAGGAAATCGATAGATTCTCATTAAGCTGCTGGACAAAGACGTGGACATCAACATTCGTGATAACTATGGAAAGACGGCGGTTGATATATGCAGTGACCAGGAGTGTATCAATTTACTCAAAAAGTACGAAGACAAGAAAGAGACTTACCAGGAGTACGTTAAAGGGAATCTTCCGATTTCACTGACTACGATAGTGAGAGGAACCATCTTCAAAGCAAAGAGGCCTTTCATGGGTCTCAAGTAGAGATACATTCTCATTGACCCCTTTGAAGGCTCCCTTATTCGCTATGAGTGTGAAGCTGACTACCCCAAAAAGCCGAAAGAAATAACGCCTCTAAACATCCTCCAGGGCATGAGAATCATTCCCAAAGAAGAAATGACCTTTTACATGAAAAAATAAATGGTCTACTTCATCATAGAAGAGCCTAATAAGGAACTATATGCTTGCCAGTACAAGTAGACTGCTCAGAGGTGGCTGCTCAACCTCAAACAGGCCATCCGCTTTGCCCAAGAACTGGAAAAGAATCATTATATGATCTCTGAAATCAAAAAGAATGAACTCGTCATCGAAGACAAGCCTCCCTATCTTTAAAAGGTCATCAAAAAAGTCAAGAAAAACATTTTCAATCTTGCCCTCGGAAATAGGAACAGCAGATCCTCAAATAGAAGCAACTAAAGAGGCACTTTCAACAGCCAGCAGAACACTGAGTACCATACTCACACCAACAATAGTCACCCCATCACCAACGGCACGACCTCGCAGCCAAGGAGTGGAAATCAGGCACCTGCAGTTTCTACCCACAATTAGGTCAAAAAAGAGATAAGCAATCAATAAAATGCCGAGGAAAAGAAAGAAGAGACTCCTTCTGATCGCAAGTCTGTGATAAAGGAAGGCAAAGAAGCCCTTAACAAGTAACTAAGCGAAATTACCACAAACAAGGTCAACTTTTCTTCCTTCAACATTATTAGAATACTGGGCTCTGGAGCCTTCGGTAAAGTTTTTTTGGCTAGGTTCATCGCCAACGATAAACTATACGCCCTGAAAGCCCTCAAGAAGAAAAACCTGATTTTGCAGAAGCAACTGAAGTATGCCATCATATAGGCCAACATTCTCAAACAAGCCAACCATCAGTTCATCATAAACCTTCACTTTGCCTTCCAAACCCCCCATTATCTCTACCTGGCCCTTGACTACTGTCCGGGTAGAGATCTCAGCTTCCATCTAGCTAGGGAGGTGACTTTTCCTGAGGACGAAGCAAGGTTTTATACAGCTGAACTGTGCCTCGCGATTGAGCATCTTCATGAGAAAAATATCATTTATCGTGACCTTAAGCCTGAAAATATTCTGCTCGATGAGAAGGGAGATATCAAACTGGCTGACTTTGGCTTGAGTAAGCAAACAAATGACGATAAGACCAAAAGCTTTTGTGGATCGCCTGCTTACCTGTCACCAGAAATGCTCAGCCAAAAAGGAGCAGGGAAGGAAAGTGATCTCTACGGCATTGGTGCTGTCCTGTACGAATTCCTCATCGGAGAGCCTCCCTATTTTTCAGATGATATTCCTACCCTATACAAAAACATAAAAGAAGGAAAACTCAAATTCCCTAAGAACGTCAGTTAAGCAGCAAAAAATCTGATAACGGGGCTGTTGGAAAGGGACCCAAAGAAGAGGTTGGGAGGCAAGAGCTGGAATCAGATCAAAGAGCATCCCTTTTTTGCATCAATAGACTGGGCCAAGTTGCTGAGAGGATAGTGTAAACCTCCGGAAAGGCCTGAGCTTTAGAACGACGAAGGTTCGGATGACGAGCTCGATATAATCAAGAATACCAACGTACATGTTAGTTGACTTAGACGACGAAATTTGTTGATTTTGACTACGACGAATCAACGAAAAAGATAAACCGCCTGATGAACTTTAGTTTTGCCAGGCAGGATTGAAGAGTTAACAGAGTGATTGCTTTTTGCTCTTTGTGCATCAGCATATCAAGTGAAAAAGTGAAATTTTGAAATTCATTGGCTTTCCAGTAAAAATAAAATTAATAAACCCCATCATTCCCTTCGATCCTGATACTCCTCCGCTATCAACTTCCTCAGCTTGCTTTGCCAACATACAAATAGCTCGTGGCACTCTTACCACTATTGCCTCCGCTTCTGTTAACGGGATGCCGTAGGTGTGGTAAAATTCTGATTGTAAAAATTACTCCAGAAAGGAGCAACAAAAGGCATCTAATTGATTACTGGGTTCTGAATAGGTTGAAAAGTCTAATAATTTCCAACATTAAACATTGAGCTGTTGATAGAAGGTCTATTCGGTCGATGATTGTTTCCAGTCTACACTGCCTTGATGGTAGTATCTGTAGGGACCATTTCTTTATCTGCCTTTTCTGTCCCTTCTTTCTTCTACACTGCTATTTGAATCTATCTCTATGAATATCCATGTTCATCGTATTAAGAAATGTCTGATTGAGCAAATTTGGCTTTGAAATAGTCATGAAACAATATTTGTTATTCCCCCTTCGTGGCCAGTTACTTATTTTTATTGAATATATTTGACAGGTCATCAGAGTAATTGGTCACCAGTTGTTTGAATTAGGGCAGTTCAGACTGAATAACCCTCAACATCTGCCCGACGCCTTGAAATTTATTTAACATTTGCTTGTGATAGAGCCTGCACTGATTCGGGTTGCGAGTGCCAATGAAAAGAGAAAGCAGCCGGCAGAGTCCCCAGAGCTCCTTATCTTCCATTTTCTAGATCAACCAAAGATAGTAGTCAACAAAGGCCAAGTACTTTAACCTTTCATTTAGTTTCCAGGAAGATTCGTTTCTCGCCTTACTTGTACTGCATCCTCCTATTTTCTCAAGTTGAAAGCAAGGAGATGGTCTTTTAGGGGTTACTACTGGCTGTGGAGTGCCGGCAGAGGAGTGAATCTGTTGTGCCTTCATTATAAGCTTGTGTATAATGCTAATAAATTCTATCATATCAAATGAACTTGGACCAGTTGTTGTATGTTGACCTGATTTTAGAATGTTGGCAGTGGAGGTTGG
>Ga0100378_1001072_pt1 | contig 29613 bp, 25 predicted proteins | sample CryGeymeta201502_FD_81535 | JGI IMG/M metagenome (GOLD analysis project Ga0100378, IMG submission 81535) | Groundwater microbial communities from Crystal Geyser aquifers in Utah, USA - Crystal Geyser metaG 2015-02 | ecosystem: Environmental > Aquatic > Deep subsurface > Groundwater | place: USA... | reverse complement strand
GTGAGGTAGCCGGGGGTGGTGCGGACGGGTGGCTTGCGCCAGAGTTCCTTGGTGATCCCGGCCAAGTCCTTGCCGCGAAGATCGAGGATGCGGTGGTTGTCCGAGTTGATGAGACGGGAGTAGTAAAGCACGGCGATCTCACAGATACTCCTTTCCCCAATCGTTGAGAAGGTCGGTTCTTTCACCGCGGCGATGCGAAGCGAGCGCCGATCCAACAAACTCCCGTAGGAGGATGCGTGCAGAGATGTTTTGGTTCTCCGGCGCGATCGAGTGACGAAGCGAGTCCATGAATTTCAGCTTCCCTTTCTCTGTGAGCATTTCCGCGAAGTCGGCAGTTGGATTGGAGTCATTGACAGATGGCAGTGATTTTGGAGCCCTCGGCACCCATCGGGAAACGCCGAAGGTTTCATGTGGCTGATGGGTCTTGTTCACGATGTGGTGAAGATGGGCACGATTGGAGTCAGACATGATTACTTTCCCGTCGAGAGTTTTCACCTGCCAATCACCAAGTGGCTTACCTTGCGGACGGGAAACTTTCAACTCGATGGTGTGATATTTTTTGTTCATTTTTTCTGTAGTTTCGTCTCAGGATCATCCTTTCGACACCCTCACTTTACCTTCTTGATTTCATACGTCAACAATCTTTTTTATGGAGATGCAATTTTTTTTCGCGCGCTCAGAAAAAGCCGAACAATAGCGAGCAGATCAACCGGCTCCACCGGTGTCTGTCGCCGGGTCGTTCGCGTAAACGTCGAATGTCTTGAGGTATTCGCGGCACGACTCCGCTAGATCCACGACACACTCGGACGTGATCCACGGGTCTCGGTCGTTCTGATCCTCGGCGATGCTTTCTGCGCCTTCGGGGTAACGCTCTAGGACCTCGCGGCGTAATGCAGCCGTTTTATCAATTTCGCAAGCGGTCAAGGTTTCGTTGTTGATCGTAACCTTGCGAATCACTTTCACCCTCTCGCCGTCAAGAAAGTCGTGGCTTTTCACGGTCACGCCCCTACCGACTTGTTTGGCGGTTGCGCGGATGGTAGCGAGCGGTTTCCCACTCCAAAAATATTCCCCCGGTTTCGAGATCCTGAGGTGAGACGTGAGGCTGATTTCTTTGGGTTCGATGTCGTTCATTTTCAATCAATAAGGGTGGAGGATGAGGTTGGCGATGGCTCCGGTCGCGGCGATTGCTGAGCCGAGGAAAAGCCATAACGCGATTTCGAGAATGCTCATGGCGGCTTTATTTGATGTTTTCGGCCATGGATTCAAAACTCGCCCAGCCCAGCCCAGATGCCATCTTCGCAGCGTAGATTTCCGGAGGTGCGGGGTGACGATCTGCGTGCGGTTTCCTTCCCCATTCCGCGATGGTGGCCGGAGCGACATTTGCCGCGATGGCCTTGGCTTCTTCGATCTTGGCAACCCGATCCGACTCGACCTTTTCCCAGAGGGCCTTGTCGGCAACGTGCTTCGCCTCAATGGATGCCCTAATTTCCTTTGTGGCCCGCATCAGGGCAGGCCAGTCCGAAACGAGGACGATCTTCCGGCATCGCGGATGCTCGCGGAGCAACTTCCGTGCTGCGATTCCTCCCTTGCCGGTGATTTTCAACTCCAGGACTTCCCATGCTTCCACCTCTTCGCAGAAAGGAGGGATCGCCCGCTTCGAGATGTGACGCGGTGTTCCGCCGCTCGTCCACTCGGACGCCATGACAGCACCTCCAGCGGCAACGATTTCCAGTGATGCCCTAAGTCGAGCGCTTGAGATTTTCGGTTTCATTTTTTGCTTTTGGTTCGTCTCGGGAGGCTGAACTTCCCACTCGACCCCATAGGACCCGCGATCATTTTTGCCGATGCCCTCAGGGAATTCCGCGATCAAAAATCCATCCCGCTTCGCCGCTTCGATTAAGCGATCCACTGCCGCTGCTTCTGCCGCGATCTCACGGCGTCCAGATTCTGTCATAGGACGGATGTGCTCTGTCCATTGGAAGATTTCAAGTGTCCACTTGATTTTGATTCCGCCGTCGTCGTCGACCTCATACCAATCAAGGGTTGCGGATTCGATCAGGTTTGCCTCAAGGGCCTTCGCGCATTCGGCGTCGAATTCGGGAGTTGGAATGTTGTAGTTCATTTTGGTGGTTTCTTTTGTTTTCATGGCAATGATTTTGGGAAGTTGATCGACGCCTCCAGAGCCGCGAGACGGTCCAGTGTTGCCTGTCTGCTGCGGCTCCAGTCTAATCGCATCATCTTCCCAGTCAAGAGATATTTTAAATTAAAAGAAATAAAAGTTCCCGGCTGCAAAATGAAACATTTTAGACTTGTTACGAGGGCCAGCGGTGTTAGAATTAGTTCGGGCCGGTTGGCCCCTTCAAGCTCGACGGGGGCCGGGGGGCCGGGCCGTCGAGATCGGGCCGGTTGATCTGCTCGCTATTGTTCGGCTTTTTCGAGCGCCCCCCCCAAAAAAAATCGCATCTCCCCAAAGAAGATTGTTGACGTATGGATTCAAGAGGGTAGAGTGAGGGTGTTGAGAGGATGATCCTCTCGCCGAAACCACTGAAAAAAATGAAAGAGATCATCAACCTGACTGACAAAGAAGCCTATATTGACTCCATTGATGCCTCTTGCAAGTTGGTGACACCCTCCCGCTTGTAATCGAGGACGCAGAAACGGCGAAGGCAGAATCTCCAAAAACACTGAGGTCCATTTTGCTGTCGCCGGTGTCTGAACATTTGGGGACGGAAGTTTCAGGAACCCACAAATCCATCAGTTATGAGGAATCGAGGAAGCCGCAGAAGCGAGCGAGGAAATGAGTGTCCAAGATCTGCTGGATTGGCATGGCGACTACAACTGGAGACTTGCATGAGCCCCCCGAAGAAAAACCACGGCGGACGCCGCCCCGGCGCGGGGCGTCCGGTCTCCGGCAAGGTCAAGCTGACCTGCCACGTCCTGCCCGAAACTCGCGCGAAGCTCGGGGGGAAACCGGGCGAAGCAATCGACCGCGCCTTTTCTGAGCCGAACACCAAGAATAATCCATCCGAAGGGTTGGATTGATTCCTGTGTGTGCCCGGCATGGGCACGATGTAAATGGGGTGAGAGTCCCCTGTAGGAAAACCAGAACATGAAAATGAAGAGACTACCATCTGAAGCCAACTCGCGAAGGGTGACCGACACGGGGAAGGAAGGCTAGGAGAAACTTGCGAGCCGATGGACAAAAACCGCATAGAAGGCCGACACGGTACGTCGAGGTGGCACAACACACCGAAGGCGTCTGGTTTGCATGCCGTGGAGGTAAATGCGGCGGTTGTGCAGGGAAGCATCGTGCCCTTACCCGGGGAGATCTCACCGCCGCGAGGGGGTGAGAAGTCAGCAGAAGCCATAGTAGTCGGAGAAACGAGCCGGGGGCTGGAAGATGCCCGTTTAAACAGCGAAACCGGAAGACTCACCCGATGAAGGACCGAACCGAACCGTGCCCTAACCGCGTGACGGACGCCCCAGCCGCCGCCGCCCCCACGCCCCCCTTAAAAAAAGCTCGCTTCATTCTGGCCCGAATGTTTCACCTTGAAACCGCAAGACAGCGCCCAGCGGCCGTCGAGATCGGGCAGGGCCGCCGCCGCTTTCCCTAGAGAAATACCACGCGCAGAAACGCGGTTTAACGGAACCCAGCGCCGCCCGCCTTACCGCCGAAACCCGCCAAACATGGACGAAGCTCGCAACCGTGGTTTCCCCCCCTTTCGGGGCGATGGCTGGCGATTAACGCGCAGAAACGCGCCTTTAACGGAACCCATCGCCCCGAAAGGGGGGGGGTTGGTTTAGCCGCCGCCGCCGCCGATAACAGAATCAGCCGTTAGGTAGCGCAGTGCTGCGCGTGCCAGGGCGATCTCGATCTCATATCGGCTGGCGATATATTCCGGATCTCAGCGATCGATCCCGCATTGCTCCGAGGAGGAGCGGAGGCCTCTTGAACGGGGCGTGGGGTTTTTGGCAGGGGCGTGGGGAAATGAGAACACCCGCGGCTATTCTGGGGGCGTGGGGGCGAAAGTAGCTTTCACCGGCCTGTTGGCCGTCGCGGTATGATTTCCATAATCTCTTTTGGTTTCTTGGAAATCGACGGTGGAAGTGAGAACGGGAGGGAACACCCTTGGGAACAGGTGAGAGAACGGGGTTCGGCTTTAGATACTAAAGGACTTAGAGAGAGAAATTCCTTACTGTACTCAGTGTTCTCACCAAAGGTAAACCATCAGGGTTTGTTTCACCGAAGGAGACTCCCTCAATATGTTTCAAAAAACAGGGGTTGAAACGTGTTCTCTCCCCTACGGGGGATGTAGTAAAAAAGTGAGAACGGGGGAACACCTGACTTAACTCGCAGTGGTTGAGTCACTTGCGAGAAAAATCAGGTGTTCTCACTCTCGGAAAATAGAGAACGCCAAAAGTGTAACTCATTGAAAGCCAAAGGCTTTTTCAGATTGAAACATTGGCCCCTGTGAGAACGGTCACCCCTCTACGGGGGCGGGGGGGAGTGTTATTCCAGTCCGTCTGGCGAGCCTACATCGGCTTGTTCCTTGATCGCGTCCTTCAGCACGTCCGCGTATTCGAAGGTGTCGGTGCGGATGAGCCAGCCGTAGCAGAGTGCGCCGTTGATGCGGATACGGGTAGCCAGCCGGCCGTCAGTGTTCCGCTTGATCCAATACTTCTCGCGAGAAATGTCCTTGGCGAGATTCATCCTCCCAATGGGGAGATTGATCCGTTGGCGGGCAAGTGCGGTCATCAGCTCGTTGAAGGCGTCGGTGGCGTTGATGGCCAGGACTTCGACGGAGTTGGCGGTGGGCACTTCCGTGTCCTTCCAGCCGCTGCCATCGGGTGCTTCTACCAGGTGGAGGACTTTGAAGTTCTTGGTGCGGACTTCTCCGGTGCGGACGTGCGATACCAGATACTCCCAGAAGGAAGTGATGAGGGTTTCGGACTCGATCTCGTCCTGCGCGCCGTGGGCGTAGTCGTGCATGTAGTCGAAGAACTCCTTGGACCGAGTGAGGGGGTCTTTCAGGATTTCTGACGTTGCCATGAAGCCGGAGAAGGCGACAGCGTGGACCAGCTCGATGCGCTTGTTGCGGAAGGGTTTGGTGAGGGCCATACTCTTGAAGTCCTCATACCACCGATAGAAGGCGTCGAGAAATTCTTTCTGATGCTGGAGGATGAAGCGGGGCACGCTGGAGAGCCAGTCCGATGATTCGAGGATCCGAAGGTAGCGCTTGTCGCCGGGGTCAGCGTCGCGGCGGCGGCTGGAGATCTGGCAGTGGTAGTAGCGTGATCTGGTGGCGGGGTCGATCGACATGGTTTCGCCGGTGACGAAGGGGGTCGTCTTGGATGCCATGGAGTAGGTCCGGGTGGACTGGTCCATGCGGCCTTTCGCGACTGAGGATCGATCGAAGGATCCACGAAACACGGCATCCCGGGTGGCGTCCACGTACTCGCGGCGGTACTCATCGAACCACATGGGGAGGAATGAATACTGAGCGAGGGCGCGGCCCATGCCGACTGGGGTGGTGTCGGGAGTGATTCGGAACTCTTGGCAATCCTTGAATCCGGAGAGACACATGAGGGATCGGGCGATCTGTGTTTTCCCTCCCCCGAGTAGTCCGTAAAACCAAAGGCCGGGGTGGGCTTTGCCGAATCGCTTGAAGAAGTCCGGCATCGCGTAGTAGGCAAGGATCGTCCCCATGGCTCCCCAGGCATCGAGGCCGCCGATGATCTTGGCCATGTCGTCGCAGTAGAGGTGCCACGTCTCGGCGAGGTTTTCCGGTTCGGTAGCGGCCATGACAAAGGGTGCGCCCATGGTGAAGTGCTGGCCGGTGCGCTCGGGATTGTCCTCGATCTGGTAGCCGAAGTGGTCGTCCCAAAAGACGAGTTGATCGTCGGGGAGGATCACGCTCCCATCGGGCCGATAGCAGGCGTCGGCAAAGAACCAGTAACCGGTTTTCTCATGATAGCCGTAGGCTTCGACGCGGTGGATCTCCATGAACTCGGACTCCCAGTTGAGGTCGGTGGTGATCCCTTGCAGGTCTTGGTCACCGCCTCCCTTGGTGCTGCCGAAAGTGGCGGCGAAGCGGGAGAGGCTGAACTCACGGAAGGTGGCGGCGCGGTTGAGCTGGTTGGGGGTGACGACGCCACAGACATTACGGTTGCTGCTGGGAATGAACGCCTTCACGTAGAACTCGTATCTACCATCTTCCCACTTGATCCGGTGCAGGCATTGCATGGAGAAGTTGGCGATAGGGTGGGGCCGGCCACGAAGTAGTTCCCGGCAATACTCGATATCGAGGGCAACGCGATCCATCTGGCGGCGAGAGCCGTTGGCGGTTTCGAGTTCGGCGAGTTGCTGGCGGCGGTCGATGAGTCGGTCCTGGATTTCCTCAGCGTCAGGCTTTGGTAAATTCTTGCGGGTGTAGTAAACGCCACGGACGGAATCAAAGGCTTCGGCGAGGTCGCGATATTCAGGGTTGCGACGGAACAGCCACGACTTCTTGGATTCCTCGTCGCCGCCGATGGGGACACAGCGGGTGGTGGTGTAGCGATTGACTCGGGTAAGGATGATGCGCTGGGCCCGCGTGGGGATCAGCTCATCAATCTCCAGCCACTTCCGTTCCGGGCGCGCTTCGTTCATGACGCGGCGGAAAAGTTGGCGAGCCTTCTCGGTGCCGGCCTCCTCGCCGAGTTGATTGACGTAGCGGGAGAGGATGCCATCGAGGTCGGCCTTGCCGTCTTCGTCGCGCTCGGTGTTGGGGAGCATCGCGATCTTCACGCTGCGGGCGTGGTGACGGAGTTTCCTCGCCAGCACCAGTGCCCAGATGACGACGTCGTGCTGGTGTTCGGGTTCCTTGTGGCTCTTGTCCTCGTTGTCGAAACAGATAACAATGTTGTCGAACCAATAGCGGTGGATCAAGGAAACGAGTTCGCTCCAGATGTGTTCGGAGTTGGCCATCTGGATCCCGGGAAGCGCGATGCAGGGGATTCCGCACTGGAAAGCGGCAGCGGCTTTGAACTCACCTTCGGTAATCATCAGGGTGTTCTTGCCCTTCAGCTTCTTGATGATGTGCTCGCCATAGACGTGGGTGGCTTTGTCCCGCTCCAGGAGCGAGCCCTTCCTACCTTTCAGTCCGCCTTTGTGCGGGCGAATCCAGAACACTTCCTCGTGTCGATTGAAATAGGGAATGAGGACGGGGTTGGTGTCGTCCCATATCTCATTACCTTCGTCGTCTTTCCTGCCGGTGTTGCCGCGCCCGCAGAGCTGATCCTCGGGGAAGAGCATCCCTTCCTTGTTCTTGCGGAGGACGCGCTGGTCTACCAGATCATCATCGGTGTAGTCCTTGCGGAGTTGGTTGATGATCTCCTTGTTCGTGCGGTAGGATGACTTGAAGCCCATCGCCTTGATGGTCTTGTCGGTGAATCCTCGCTTGGCGCGGAGTTCGCCACGGTGAAAGTCCTTGAGCGGGATCTGGCCGTAGATCGCCTGAAAGATGGGGCGCTTGGCATCGCCTCGCAGGGGGGACTCTTCCTCTTCCTGTTCGGTATCGAGCGGATCGAGCGGGGGCTTCGCTTTCTTTTTCCGGGCCTTCTTCGCTGCGGGTTTGGGTTCCTCCTTCTTGGGGGCGGTGAGCTCGTTGATCTGCTCCTCGGTGATGAGGCCAGCCATGCGGATGAACTCCAGGCAGGCTTGCTGGAAGTCGAGCTTCTTCACGAAGGCGACGGCGCCGATGGCGTCGCGGCTGGTGCCGGTGATCTCCTTGAACCGTTCCTGAGAGAAATCGCAGGACGGCCTCATGCAGCCAAACCAGAGGTGATCCTTGAAAAAGAAGGATCCTTCGTTCTCGCAGCTGGGGCAGGTCTTCGGTGACTTCGGGGCCAGCCCGAGGAGATCGAAGGTTTTTTCAACTGGAAGCAGCGCCTTCGCGCCGTTCTTGAGTTTGGTCAGTTCGTCTTTTGTGATGGCCATGATCTTTTCAGATGAGCTGCAATTACTTCACACTCCATTTGGCGGTAGGCTCTCCGATCCCCGATGGGGTGGTAAGCGATGTCGCCCAAACTTCGAATAGCTTGGTAGATGGTTGTGTGAGATAATCCGAGCAACTCGGCGATCTCCGGGGCGGTGTATAGTCGATCTAGTGTATCCATGTGGACGGCCACTTTCACTTATGAAACCTCTTGCCGTCAAAGGAAAAATTCATAAGTTCAAAAAATGAGCCAGCCAATCATTATTACGAAGTGGACTCACTCGCAGATCGTGGTCGATTGGCCAGGTGGTGATGAGCGATCGGTGGTGCTGCGGCATCGAGAGAAGGGGGTGATTGCGGAGTTGGTTTCCTATGCGCCGGTGACTTTTGACATTCACATGAATGGTGAGTTTGCGGCGGACGTGAATGACGAGGCGGCGGAACTGGTTGAGTTGGACGTGGCTGAGGTGGTGATGTGGGGGCGGAGCCGAGATGGTGAAGCGTTCCTGCCTAAAGGGTCGTTTCTATTCGGGTTCTCGCGGGGGCACCAGCAAGGCTGGGTGGTCGATGAGGATGTGGTGTTGACGGGGGTTGAAAGTAACTTTCGTTGCCGAGGATTCCTCATCAGCCCCTACCAGACTTTGTGGAAAAGTGGCGCGTTCGAGATGAACGAGCGGGGGATCGACGTCACGAATGCTCATCCGCAAGTGGCTGGCCTCAACCGCGTGGGCGGTGAGTGGGGACTCGTTGGTCAATTGGAGGAAACTCAACCAGCATTTGCGGTATGCCAGAGCAGCCGATAACCTTGGGGGGCGGTCGCGTCAGCAGCGCGACGATCACGAAGAGTTGGGGGCTCACGCCCGCGACGGCGCGGTGCACCATTTATGGGGGCAAGGTAGACCCCGGGGATGAGGTGGTGATCACTCTGAGTGGGACCACCTTCGAGGGGATCGTCCGGAGTGCCACTATGAACCTGGATCTGGGTGGGCAGGCACAAGATGTTGAGATGGTCGATTACCGATGGCTCCTCAAGGAGGACACGGTCTATGCTTTCTGGAACTCTGAGTTCATCATCGAGGATGACCCGCTGACGCCGGGGATCGACCGGAAGCGAAAATGGAAGCACCTGCTGCCGGATGCGTGGGACACGAATGCCGTCACTTACACGGACGCTCCCTACACGGCAAAGCAGATCATCGACTCGATGCTGGAGGCGCCTACGGTGAGTCACAGTTGGACGATGGATAGTAACCGGGTTCTCAGTGGTGTCGTCACTGATATCAATGCGGCGACAGGGAAAGAGATTGGTGCGGTGTTGCAGGAAATTCTGGACCAGTTGGGGCTGGTGTTGGCGATCTCGGGGCAAACGTCGCTTTATGTGCAGCAAAAGGGAGAGGGGGTGATTCCTGACTTCCCTGAGAACTGTAAAACGAAAACACTGGGGAGCGCATTGACGGGGGCCGCAACGAAGGTGCGAGTTGTCGGGGATCGCAATGTCTACCAGCTGAGTAATATTGATCTGGTGGCGGATTGGGCCACGGGTTGGGAGCAGTGGTGGGTGGAGCCTGCCTGGTTGCAGTTTGTGGAGGACACCTTTGGACCCTTCTCCGAAAAGCGTGCGGGGCGGGCTCGGTTGGCGGCGAGGTCGAGGACGGTGACAGTAAGGGAAGTGGTGGTGGCTGCGGGCGAAACCTATCGGGATCAAGGGATGTGGGGTGAGATCTCGCGGATGGAGATGCCGGGGTGGAGCTACTTGCAGCAGATTGTGTGGAAGGCTTACCGGATCCCACGGGCGCAGACGGTCAATGAGGTGCGGTTGGAGAATTTGGAACTCTCCGGGCAAATGCTTCATGCGATGAAATTTGACCCCGGTAGTGGGCTGCACTCCTACAGTGATGAGACGCCAGACAAGGTTCTCTATCCTGATGGTCGGGGCTTTGTTACGGTAAAGGGTCAGCCGCTCGATGTGTATGATCCCTCCCGAGCTGGATCGTTCGAGCCAAACATGCTGGCCAATGCGCGGAACAAGTGGGCGAGCAACAACGGGTTCCAGATGGATGATAAGAACAAGTTGATCATCTTCAATGATGCGACCTTCATTCCAGGGGAGGATGACAAAGGCTTGTTTGTTTTCCCGAATCAGGGCGTGACCGGTCTACCGGAAGAGTTGTTGCACATTGCGGTACCGAATCCGGCGGTGGAGGTGGAGCCGGCTTCGGTGAAGCTGACGACCACTTTCAAAGCGGAGAGATTTTCAGTGTGGAAAGGGACGGGGAGAAATGCGGACACGGTCCATCAGCCGGGGTTGTTCAAGCAGATTTGTGACGGTGGCAAAGGGGAGTTGAAGTATGCGGATTATGAGTCGGCGGATGACAAGGCGGAGGAGTTGGCTGATCTGGTCCTTGGGGTCGAGCCTGAAATCCTCTCTGGTGGTTACGAGCGGGTGGGAGTCTCTGGCACTGCACTGATCGGAACAATCGACCGGGTCACGGTGACGCTGGATTTCAATAGTGGGCTGTCTGAGCGCGTCGATTTCTCAGATGAGAAGGTGCGTGGTAATTGGGATTCTCAGCGGGAGCTGGAGCGCCGCCGCAAGTCGAGGGAACTGTTCCCAGGCCAGAAGGAAATGGAACGGGAGGCTGAGCAGCTGCGGGAGTTGGCGGTGCAACTGAAGGCGCTGGATCAGGGTGGCTCGCGGCCCTACTACGCTGACATGGCAGACACGATGAAGCGGACCACGCTGAGCCGTGACGTGTCGCCCAAGGTGGTGTTCTACCCGGATATCGAAACTGATGGCGTCGGCTACGTGAAGGCAGGTCACACACTTTTCCTTGATGCCAACACGGGGGCGGTCAATCGGACGGGGACGACCTTTGGTGGGGTGGTGATCCCGTCTCAGACATCGAGGCGCAATGTCGAGGTGGCGACGCAGGGGACGGTGCCGGTGCTGGTGCAGGGGCCGGTGACAGCAGGGGCCACGCTGGGGTGTAATGCTGGCGAGAACTTCGCTCGCCCGAATGGTAGCCGACTGGTGGGGGTCGCGAGAGCGGACTATACCGGGGTGCAGAAAGTGGTGATGCCGGTGCAGATCACCGGTTCGTCCACGGAGACGGAGTGTGTGATGTGGACGATGACACTGGTGGCGAGAGATTCAGAGGATCCTACGGCGGGTTCAGTTCTGGAGTTGACTTATCCAGGCACGATCAATGGGGCGGTTCCATCGGGGTGGGATACCCGGTGGGACTTCGATGCGAGCGTGGCGAATTTCCTCATCTGTAGCGGGACGCTTTCGGCGACCGGGATTGCGTCGCCGACTGTGGCGCTGTCTGAGGATCCTCCGTTGTCACCGTGGCCGTTCAAGGTGTCGTCGATCCCGGCCGGCTCGTTTGAGTTTGTGATCGGGGTGTGGAACCGCGGAGTTTGGTGCTCAGGCTATTCCGCGCCGATCACGGTCACGCCAGAGATCAAGTGGCGGGAGAAATCGGCTGCGGGTGGGTTGGTGCCTTATGACTTCTACTACGGCTTGACCGTCCAGTGAATGCCTTACGATCCTGAAGTTGGCTTTGTGGATGTGGAAACTCTCGTGGGGGTGAGGGTGGCGAGCTGGTATAGTAATTCGCAAACCTTTGAAGATGGGACGGGGACCAAGACGACGACCGGGGAAGGGTCCTACGCCAAGGACGTGGATGGCAACCAGACCTACAACGGTTACACGATCGACTATCTCGGGAACGAGGTCAGTCGCCGCACGGAAATTGTAGGGGATGGGGGTGGTAATTGGTCGACTTTCGAAACCTTCATCAGTGCGGGGGTGACACTCACTGATTCGTCATCCGAGTCACTAGCTCCCAATACATGGGGTTATGGACAAGACGTTCTGGTGCAGCCGCCGACGCCGATCGGTTTTCTCTTTCGCTACTGCAATGGGGAATACATGGAAGGGCACGAGTCCGAGCGGATCACGGAGTTTTGTGATCTGGACCATTGGGAGCGCGACCAGTCGGTGGGGGTGGATCCGGCGACGATGGGTGCGGAGCCGCCGCGATTCACCTTTGAGACGGTGGAAGTCGGGACATTTGATGGAACCCCTTGGTTCGCTGAGAAGTGGCAAGTGATGGTGAATCCACTGGAATACGTGAACCACGGCGGCAAGAATATCGTCTGGCTGGTGAATGACTACTATCCCGGGGCGAACCGGATCGAGGATATCGGCCAGTCTTATGATGCGGGAATCATCGAGCTGGTGGAGACGAACTATGGGCGGGCGACGGTTTTGAATCTCGGGTTGGTGGGGGACTACACCGAGGTAACGATCACGAATCCGAATGGGGATGTGCTGGTGGGCTACGAGGAGTTGAGCTACACCTACAAGGGGGAGACGGTCACTACGATCGAGTCGGATCGGTTCACTTATGACGCCTCGACGTGGGGGGTGGAAACCTTTTCGCTGGGTGTCAGTAGCTCGGCGGAGTTCACGGGTTTCATGGGTTACGACCCGATCGGTGAGGCGGGGCCAAATGCGGCGGGTTCGAAGGACGTGACTCTCAATGGTTATCTGGTAGAGGGGGTACCCGAAGTGGGCACTTGGACAAACGCCCGCGCGTGGGTGGTCTATTCGCAGACGGTGTGGGATGGTGCCGGATACTGCGGTTTCTTCGGGGACACGGCGGCGCTCTACGAGGGGACCGCGACGGAGTGGGAGTTGAATGAAAGTTACGGGGGAAGTGTTGGTGAGATTGGGACTGACCGACCGGTGCTGGGCAGTTACGGACCGAATGTGGAAGGGTGGGTGGCGCGTGATTGTCGCCGCTATCCGCGCTGGGCTCGTGAAGGAGAGGTCGATGGACTGGCGACTGATCGCTGGGCGTGGCTGGTGGAGAACACCACCACCTCGGAAAACCCGGATGACGGTGATACGGTCACGCTCACGGTGGTCAATACGCTGTGGTATCTGCTGGAGGGTAGCGCGACCGTGGCCTCCCGGCTGGGGTTCACGGTTCGCACGTTGTTCCCGTCGGGGATGGCTGACGCGGGTAATACTTTTTGTGTTGGTGATGCTGGTGGGACGCTCTACGTGGAGCGTGGTTATCTTGGTTTTACGATTGGGACTGTGGTGGCTGATGCGCAGGTCTATGATGGGAAGGTTCAGTCATTCCCGGTGCCTGCCTTTGGGGGTGGTCGGGTAGTGGGGTCGGAGTTGGTCTATGGTGGGTTGGGTGGTGCGTGGCCGCCGAACTACCTGGTGCAGAACGATGAGGGTGGCGTGCTGGCAGAGGACTTGGTGGAGTGGGTTTTCTGTGGGTTCGAGGAAGACCTTGGTTGACGCCGCTGCCTTGTTGTTCCAGTTTGAAACATGAGTCAGCATTCGGAAAGCATGAATCTCCACGTCGCTGTCGTCGCCACCAAGAGCTACCTCTACGCCTTCGACGTGTTGGTGCGGCGGGTGCAGATGAATGCTCGCGAGTGCGGGCTGGTAGCAGGTGACTGCACTTTTCACCTACTGGTCGATCAATCGGCTGATGCTGTTGAGTTGCGATCGCGGCTGGCCGATATGCTGCCGGGGTGGACGCTGGCGCTGGAAGTGTTGGCGGTGCCGGACGGGCTGGAGAACTACCAGCCGGGCGCGCAGAATCTGATCGCGCAGCTGCGTCAGCGGGTGGTGGAGAGAGCGAGAGCGGCGGGCGCAGACTTCCTGTGGTCGCTGGACTCAGATGTGTTGCCGCCGCCGAATGGGTTGCGCTGTTCGCTTACCATGCTGGAGTTCGATGGCGGTTACTACGACGTGGCTTGTTGCCCCTACCCCTCCCAGGGCGGTGGTCCGTTTCTCGGGGGACGTGGCAACTATCTGAGCCGGATCGCGAAGAATGTGATCGTGACTGAGCGGGATGTTCCGGAGCGATCCATGAAGGTATTCAAGGCGGCCAGTGATGAGTTGCAAGCGATCGAGAACCCCCACCTGACGCCAGAGTATGAGTTCAAAGATCGGGTGGCACGGCGCGATGCGCTGGTGGCAAAGTTGCGGAAGTGGGAGAAGCGGTTCGAGAAGTATCCGCCGAAGTCTGATGTGTTCGGCCTCAATGCCAAAGGGTCATGGCGGCAGCGGGGGTGGATGGACTATGCCTACCCAGGGATCGGTGAAGGTGCCGTGGTGCCGACTGACTGGTTCGGGATGGGGGCCACCTTGATGAACCGGGAGGCCATGGATTTGGTGGATTACGCGGGTTACTCTGGATCGGGCACCGAGGATCTCTTCATCATCTGGGAGAAGTGGTGGCCGCGGGGGATAAAGCTGTGTGTGATTCCTCATTGTCCTGCGGACCATGTGATCCGGGTGAAGGGGCGGAAGAAGATCGTCCATCTGGAGGCTTACCACGAGCGGCTGGGTCAGCAGCAGGGCCACTTGCGGTGGAGACCGGTTCCTTTCTTGTCGCACATTCCGGGTGAGCAGTGGGATAAGGAGGCCAACGATGGCGTCATCAATCATCTCACGGAAGAGGGGTTGGCGATGTTGAAGAAACTCGGGGTGCGCTACATCGAGGACGTCACCGATGAAGCCACGCGGCTGGAGATCGAGCAGATGGGTCGCGAGGAACTGGATGCGCCGTTGCGGGGAGCAGACGCCCCGAGTGATGTGGCAGGGAAGTTGGGTGGAAAAATCGTGAAAACTGATGAGTGACGACAAGGACATTACCCGGATGCCGGTGAACCTGCTGCGGTGCAGTCAGATCCGGAAGCTGGTCTTGCGGTTGGGTGGTCCCGGCGGTGAGCTGTATGCGATCAAGCTGTGGTTTGAGTTTGCGGAGGCTCGGGAAACCTTTCGGGTGGTGCCGTGCACACGTGCGGAAGAGGCGGCGGTAGTCCACATGATTGAACAGTATTGTGGTTGGAATGGACAAGTGGGCGGTCTGGTGCAGGCGGCGTTGGAGTCGGGCTTGTTGGCATGGGAGTTCCGGGGGAATGATCGTGGGATCGTGTTCCCTTTGTTCGCGCAGCTGAATCCGCATCTCGATCCGGACCATCGCAGTCGCCAGCGGAAAGGTGGGGCGGCTACGTCGGTGCGACGCGGGCGAAAGGACTCTGACGCTTTCGCGGCGGATCTGGTCCGGGTGGCTCGGTCGATCGATCAGGAGTTGCCGCTGAGTCATGCCTCGGCGTCGGCGGATGAGGCGAAGGCGGCGATGAGCCTGTTGATGCAGTTGGATCGGGCGTGTGGGTTGCCGCAGCGCGGGAACTTGAAAGATGATTTCTCTGACGATGAGGAACTTCTGTTGGCGGTGGAGGCGCTACGGTCGACCAATGAGGAGGAAGTGATGGCGGTGCTGGAATTCATCGTGCTGGGCAGGAGTGATCCTACAGTGGTCAAAAGCACGAAGCGGTGTTTACTTGGTTGGGCAGAATTAAAAGTCAGAGCAATCCAATGAAAAGAATCTCAGCATCCACCAAGCAACGAATCAAAGAGGGGGTCGATCTGGTCGCCCTGGTCGGCGAGTCGGTTCAATTGAAAAAGAGCGGAGCCTCGTATGTTGGGCTCTGTCCATTCCACAACGAGAAGTCGGGCTCCTTCAATGTGGCCCCAGCCAAGCGCATCTTCCATTGCTTCGGTTGTGGAGAGAGCGGCGACGCGATCGGGTGGATGATGAAGCATCACGGGTTGTCATTCACTGACGCGGTGGAGTCATTGGCACAACGCATCGGACTGGTCATCGAGTATGAGTGAAAGTAACTTTCGTCCCTTGGTCCTGAGCCTGTTCCCAGGGATAGGGTTGCTGGATCGCGCCTTCGAGGAGGTGGCGCCTGCGTGGTGAGGGGGCCGGATCCGATCTGGGGTGGCGATATCAAGCAATTCCATCCTTCGCCGCTGCGGTTCGATGGGATCATTGGCGGGCCGCCGTGTCCGGCTCATTCCAAGATGCGCCACCTAGTGAAAGCTCAGGGGTTGAAAGTCAGTGAGGACTTGGTGCCGGAGTTTTGGCGGTGTGTGATGGCGGCGCGCCCGCAATGGTTTCTGATGGAGAACGTGCCGGGTTGTCCGACGCCGGAGGTGGTGGGTTACCAGGTGGAGCGGATCGAATTGAACAATCGGTCGGTCGGCGGGGTGCAGCGATCGCGCAGGCGGTGCGTCAGTTTTTTCTTGCAATCTGAAACATTCCGCAGAGTTTGTTTCACCTATGACGCGCGCAGCCCTCCTCGAAACCCTTGAAAAGATCATCAATGAGAATGGTCGGCAGGATGCTGAGCCGTGGAAATTGGATGAGATCGCCCGCGAAGCAGGGTGCAGCGTCCTCTTGCTTGATTCGGATCACTTCGAAAAGGTCTGCGGGATGGACTCGCTGGACTGGGCTGAAGTGGTGCTCGAGATCGAGGAGGAGTTTGATATTTCGGTAAGTTACGAGAACAGCATCGGAGATATTTTAGCAATGATTGACCATGAATGAAACCGCCCCCAAAAGATTGTTGATGTTGGCAGATCCGCCGAGCCTGGAAACAGGTTTCGCTCGGGTGACGCAAAACCTGATGCCTTACTTTGAATCTTACTTCGATGAGATCCACATATGGGGGATCGGCTACAATGGTTTCCCGAATGACTTCCAGCGCAATCCAAAGTTGAAGCTGTATCCGGCGGCATCTTACGATGACAAGATCTGGCATCACGCGTCGAACATGAACCGGATGGTGAACCTGTTGGCGAATACGGTCTACCCGTTCACCCACTGCTGGATGATGCACGATCTGTTCTGCCTCAATCCGCTGTGGCAGACGGTGAAGGATGTTCAGGAGAAGATGGGGATCAAGTGCTACGTCTATTTCCCGGCCGACTCTGATATCGACCCGAGCTGGACCCACATCGTAGGGGCGGCGGCGTTCCCGGTTTCCTACACGGAAGTCGCGATCCCGGAAGTGGTGGAGGCTCACGAGTTCCAGATGAAGCTGGAGCAGCGCCCGCGAGCGGAGATCACCAAGGCGACCAAGGCACTGGAGCAAAAGATGACCGCGATCCCTCATGGGAACAATGCGCTGCAGTACCATCCCTTGGAAGTGGGGCAGCGGCTCGCTCACCGAAAGAAGTGGTATGGGGAGAATGTGCGCCCGGATGATTTCCTGATGGGGGTGGTGAACATGCACCAGAAACGGAAGGGAATGTTTCACTCCCTCCAGATCCTGCGCGAGTTGATCGACATGAATCCGCCTTGGCGGCCGGTCCTCTACTTTCACTGCTCCAGTCAAAACGGAATGGATGGGACTGATCTGGTGTCGCAGGCTCAGAGCCTCAAGATCCCGAAAGAGAACATCGTGTTTGGCGACAACAACTTCGCGCACGGAATGGCGCGTTGCAGCCAGCATGAGTTGAACGAGATCTACAACACGTTTGATCTTCTGCTCACCACGACCTACGGGGAGGGGTGGGGCCTGACCGTCTCAGAGGCCATGAGCGCGGGGGTTTGCGTGGCGGCACCGCGGCACACGGCGCTGCGGGAGCTGGTGGACGATGACCGCGCGGTGGTCTTGCCATCGCCGCACCGGATCGTGCTGCCGGCTGACAACAATCGTCTGCGGCCAGTGGTCGACGCGAAGCTCGCCGCTGAGGCGATCTTCCCTTACATCAGTGATGATGAGGGGCGTCAGGCCAAGGCTGATGCTGGCCGCGAATTTATCACACAGGATCGCTTCAATTGGGGCACTATCGCCGAGCAGTGGATGCAGCTGTTCGATCAACCGTTGAACAGCAAGCCAAACAGCAAGCCAAATGGAAAGCGAAAAAGAAATTCTAAGACGCCAAAAAGAAAGGGCGCGTGAGCAGGCCTCCCGGTTCGTCAAGTATTTGCACGAGCGGGGAACGTCGATGGACGAGATCGTGGAGGCGTTGCCTTACTCACGCACGACACTGTCATGTGTGATCAATGGTACGCGCTTCAGCGCCAAGGCCAAGGATGCCTTGGCGAATTATTTGGATCGTAACGATCTGATTGAGGGGATGCGAATCCTCGGGTGGGATGCTAAGCTAGGGCCAGTTCTCGAACACTGATCCCCATGGCTGACGATCAAGATCTTTTCACTCCCGATCCAGAGCCTGACTTCCCCACTGATTCTCCCGACTTGGAGCCTGAGTCAGAGGAGTTGACTGCTCCTGAGCCCCCCGCTCCGGATGCTCCTGTGGCTGCCGCGGTGAGCGGGAAGCACCTGGACTATCGGGCAGGTGAGTCGCTATGGCGGGTCGAGCGGGCAGAGGAGTTGCTGGCTCACTTCACGATCCAGTTGGATCAGGTGCCGGAATGGCACAAGGCGCTGGTAGGACAGGGGCAGAAGTGGGAAATCATCCGCCGGTATTTTGGTGTAGGGCCCTGCGTGACGGATGATCCCGAGCAGTGGCGGGCGCGTGACTGTGTTGCCATCGGGAAAGAGCTGGGGCTGACTGGTCCTGCGGTGCAGGGCGAGATCGAGCACGCGGGGATCTTGTATGCGCAACTGCGGATGCTGGGTGGTGGTGACCAAAAGGTGCGGCAGATGGAGGAATCTTTCGGGATCCATCGCGCGCTGGATGCGGAAGCGGCGGCAGAGATCCTGGGTCGCTACGGGTTTGGTCAGTTGGAGGATGACCGGGAACGCATGTGGGCCGCCCAGCGGCTGCGGGAGATGCAGCACCTGCTCGATGTGGAGGAGGCCAAGTCCATCGTGATGAACGCGATCCGGCAGGAGTTGGCGATCAACTGGTATGATGAGGAAATCTCCAAGGTGCGTGCGCGGGCTCGTGATGTGACGACCGTGGGGGTTACGAGCAAGGCACGGGATGAGATCCAGAAACTGCGGAAGGAGCAACAAGCGACGATCACCCAACATCAGGTGACGATGAAGGCGCTGGGGGCGACGCAGGCACAGCAGCCGTCCCAGCGTGCCAAGATGCAGTTTCAGGACTCGGTCGGCTTCATGATCGAGGGAGCGCAGAAGTTCATGGCCGAGGGGGACAATGCTCTGATCGACGGCATGTTTACGGCGGCCGAGGTGCAGCTGCTCTGCAAGCCCTACCTGGAGAGGGCACCGCAATACCGTCCGGACATTTGCATCCAGACTTACTTCGCGGCGCAGCGGTTCTGGGATCCTGACTACGAGGGGAACAAACTTTCGCGGGACTGGACGCGAAAACTGAAAGCCGCGTGGGGTCGGGTGTTTGAAGACATTGCCGAAGGAGCGGACGAATCGCTGGAGGACTGGGACAAGGCGGAGGAGGAGAATGAATTCAAGGAGGCGACGGCGGCGCCGGAGGGTGGCGGTGATGTGGGGATGGGTGAAGTGACCGCGGCGGCGGTGCATCCGGTGGTGAACACTGACGACCTGGTAGCGGCGGGATGAAAGTAACTTTCCTTGGTGATGTTGAAGCTCCCTGTCCAAGTCTTAGAGTCTTATCTGAACGATCCGGTGATGGCGGCGGAAGTCCTGCTGGGCTGGAAGCTGGACACCTTCCAACGGGCGCGCCTGCGGCACTACTGGTGGGTGCCCATGGTGATTGACTCCAGTGGAGTCTCGACCGGGAAGACGGTGGTGGACTGGATCTATCTGGCGCTCCGTTGCATCTTCATGCCGGACCATGTGGCGGCGGTCTACTTCCCGAACTTCCAGACGGGTAAGGATGAGTTCTGGCAGTACTACGAAACCACGAAAGAGCAGAGCGAATTTTTCTGTGCGCAGGTGGCGACGTCGGGGAAGAACAAAGACGGGTGCCACAAGGATCCCGGGGCGTGGATCCAGCGGTATAAGAACGGGGCCCGCACGATGATGCCGGCTCCGGGGTTCATGCGCGACAGTGAGACGTCGGCCTCGCGACGTTTCAATACCCTCCTTGTAGATGACTGGCTCCGTGCGGAAAGCATGGGTGAAGGTATCGACCGGCAGCTTGTCGATCGAACTACCCGACGGAGTTTCAATAAACGACACCCGATGTGGTGCAATCATCTCAAGTTCCTCGGGCATGCCGAGAGGATCACGCACAAAGGCTACCGACGACTTGTATCATTCAGGGAAGCCGAGCGTGATGGCTCTCAACGGCATGCCCGAATTTCTTTCAGCTACCGGGACTGGTCCCCGAAGTTCGCAAAGAACTTTCTGGTGGAGGACGTGATGAATCAGGCGAAGCGGCACATGACGAGGGATCAGTTCCGGCGGCAATGGCTGGGCCTGTGGTGTCATGACTCGGCGGGATATTACCCGGAGGTGGTGCTGCACCGCAACATGGACTCCGAGGTGAAGCCGATGCTGCGCGGGCATGATGGGGCGCACTACTTTCTCGGGCAGGATACGGCCAAGGGCAATGGGGTGCGCTCTGACTTCTCGGCCTACGTGACGCTGCGGGCGAAGGAATTGCCGGACCGGACCGACCGGTGCTATGAGGTAAATGGGCGCTTCTTCGATATCCAGTTCCCCTTCGCGCGGATCTACCGGAAGCGGACGGCGCCGCAACTGAGTGGGATGATCTACGACATTCATCATCGCTTCGGGTTGTCCGGCATGGTGATGGACCCCGGGGGTGGGGGCTTGTGGGTCTATGACCAGATGCAGGAGTCTGAGCAGCTGATCGGGAATGAGCGGGTGGGGGTGGTGCCTCTCTGCACTTCGGATGATCCGTTGCAGATGGAGAAGCAGCCGCTGGTAACGATGTTCAAGCATGGGGAGAAAGGGGGCTTCGGTTCCGTGTTCAACAAGCAATACCTGGCAGCGCCGGAGGGATTGCTGGAGGCGGCCCATATGAGGTTTCGCCAAGGGTGGGAGGCTCAGAGTTTTCGATGGAGCACGATCATGCTGGAGCGTCGCGCGGATGAGGTAAAGGATTGGGAGCCGATCTTGCGCGATGTGCAGCTCACGCTCGACAAGGCGCTGCAGCAGATCTGCCACGTCAGGTTGATGGTGGAGAGTGACGGCCGCACCAAGAAGGTATCGAGGCGGGGGTTCGCGTTGTTCGAATCGCCCTCGAAAAAAGATGCGGCCTACGCGGCGCTCTACGCTTTTTGCGCGTTCCTGAAGTGGGTTCACTCAACCGATGGGATGCCGACCGATGATGAATATGCGGCTTGTGGGTGATTTTTTTTTAGTCGTGGAGGTCAGTGAGGGGATGGCGAGGCAACTACGAGGTGGTGGAACGTGAAACAGGTGAGTTGACTTTGTTTCACGGTGAAGTATTATCTGAGTGCATAGTTTGAGCCATCAAACGGCCGTCGCCCGAGTGGGCGGCGGCTTTTTTATTGACTCTGGAATGATGTTGTGATTAAGAAGCGGTCATGTCGGCCAAGGAAACAGGGGGTGTTGCAACACAAAGCGGGGCTGTTCAGTCTGCGTTGTTTCCCGAGTTTGAGTCAGCGAGGCTGGCGGCGTCGAAGTTGTCGCAAGGTCGGATGACGATCAGTGACCTGGAGCTCACACCGACTGCGATCCCTGCGGAGATCCAATCCCTGAAGGCCAAGTGGATGCAGGACAGTCCCGCCGACGTCTACAAGGTGTGTCGGCGGGCGTGGAAAAAGTATTCGTTTGTGCGGCGGGTGATCGGGATCAAGACGGATCTTTTCAATGATGGCTTTGCTTTCCAGGGTGAGGCGGGGCGAGCGTTTGAGGAGAATGCCGAGACCCAGCAGGGGTATGACTTCAACCGGGTGATGCGGGATATCTGGCAGGAATACCTGATCTGCAACAACGCCGTCGCTTGCTTTGAGGATGCCTCCGGGGTGCGGCTGCCGGCAGTCACGGTGCTGGATACTGAGCTGGTCGAGTATAAGGACTGGGGTAGTGAGGAGCAGATCAAGTTATTGTTCGCTCTGAAAAAGAAAAACGATGTCAATGAATCGCTGGCGACGACGCTGGCGGACAAGGATTGGAGGCCGCTGGATAAGGAGGGTGATGAGTGGCACTTCCGGGTATTGTCGGGGGGCAAAGGTGGCAAGGGTTTCGGGGTGCCGGATCTCTTCTCCCTGTTCTTTGATCTGGCCGTCTTCGAGCTTTTGCAGAGTGCTGACTGGCAGGGTGCGAAGCGGCATCGAGACATTATGCGGAAGGTGTCCAAGGGTCATGCAATCACGGCGGGGCCTTTGGCTGGCCAGCCTACCTTCTTTCTGAAAAAGTCGGATATCACGACGATCAAGAACTCATTGAAAGATAAGCTGGGGAGCTTTGACTTCGTGACGAATTTCGACGTGGAGATTGAGCATGTGTTTTTGGATCCGAAGTTCTTCGACCGAGAGAAATACAGCGCCACGATGGGGCGGATCCGGGAGTGGGCGGGGCCGGTGATGCAGGTGATGGCCTCGCAGACGCAGGACGTGACCACGTTCTTGCGGGATCTCCTGGAGGCCGAGGGCAAGGCGGCCCGCCGAGCGGTAGGGAAGTTTGCCGAGATCCAGATTTTCAACAACCCGTTGTGGCGGAAAGGGGGTGGCGAGCGATTGAAAGTAACTTTCAGCCCGTTCACTTTCTACAGTGCGAAACAACTGTTGGAGTTTTTGAACTGGTCGCTGAGCAATGGCCTGATGAGTCCGCAGACGGCCCGCGAGGCGTTGTGTCTGGATGTGGAAATGGAGAGCAAACGGCTGATCGAGGCGGCGGCGAAGCCCGAGGGGTTCCGCCCGGTGTTCGAAGCCAAGCAGGGAATGATGAGCGGCGGCGATGGCCGTCCTCCAGCTGAGGGTTCTGTCTAATGGCACAAGTAAACGAGATCACCATCGTCACGCGGGCGACGCAGCAGCAGGCGGCGTCGAGCGCCTATCATCTTGTCCGCAAGACGGAGATGGATGCGGCGATCTCTGGGGTGACGACTCATGCGGCGGTGACGGTGGCCGACACTGATACGGTGACGTTGACGCTGGTGGGACAACACCTGACGGCTGATGTAGATCGCAAGGTGGCGTTCACGGACACGGCGCAGGGGGCGCTGGGAGCAGATAGCGGTGGGCTGTTCATGAGTTTGGGGAGCAGTGCCTACCAGGCAGCTCCCGGTAACCATGGCCACGACGTGGCGACGGCAGCGGTGGCGGGGTTCCTGAGCACCACGCACTACTCGCAGCTGATCTCGATGGCGTGGGGAGCGACCGCCAATAGTGCGGACAGTGCCTTGCTGTCTCGTGCGAATCACACCGGGACGCAAGCGGCCTACACGGTCTATGACTTTGCGGGGCGGGTGGAGGAGTTGGCGTTGCTGGTAGACGGCTCCAACAGCATGACTGGTATGATCCAGTTTACCGGGACCGCGCACGCGGGGATCCGGTTGATCAACTTGTCGAACTCCGAAGTCTCGGCGCTGTCTCCCACTGGTGGGGAGCTGGTGTTCAACACCAGCTATGCGGCGCCCTACTACTATGATGGGACTGAATGGGCCGAGTTAAGTGGGAGCGGCACCGGGGCGGCGGCGGGTGATCTGTTTGGGGTCATCACTTCCACCGGGTTGGAGACGTTTGCCACTCCCTACCAGATGCCGCTCACGGCGCATACGCCGTCGCCATCCGGCCGGCTGGTTGGTCGATACTCGTCGGGGTCTGGCGCGTGGGAGTTTCTGGCGGCTGCGGATATCCGGGGGATGATCGACGTGGAGCTGGGTGCTACCGCGAACAGCGCGGACAGCGTGCTGCTGGCGCGGGGGAATCACACCGGCACCCAGACGTGGGATACGATCAGCAACTTCGAGGAGGGGGTGCAGGCCTTCAGTCTGACGGCGGGTGGCGGCACCCTGACGGGACCGATCAACTTCTCAGGTGATGATAACCGGGGGATGACGTTGTCTCGGCTCACGACCGAGGAGCGCAATACGAATATCACGCCGGTTCGCGGTACCGCGATCTTCAACCTGACAACAAACACCTTCCAGGGGTATGACGGGAACTGGGCGTCGTTTCTGACGACTTCGGGGACCGGCTTCGTGGAGCGGGCGGGTGATGTGATGAGTGGCATCCTCGGGTGGACGGGGACGGATCACTTGGGGATTCATCTCTTGAATCTCACGGAGGGCCAGCGGGACGCGCAGCTGGCGTCGCCGGGGTATCTGCATTGGAACAGCTCGATGGCTCATGCTAACGTCTATGGGGAGACTGGCTGGTATTCGCTGGCCCATCTGGAGGGTGACACCTTTACTGGTCCGGTTGCTTTCAATGACACCATCAGCCTGTTGCCGATGAGCTACGACCAGGTGGCGGCGATCGTGCCGCAGTATGGTCAGGTCATTTTCCATGGAGGGTATGATGCTTTCTACGGCTACTCCTACACGGGTTGGGGCGCGCTGGGATCCGGGGGTGTCGGTGGTTCGGGCGGAACGGTTCAGGGCTTGGATGCGGTGCTGGATATCCAAGCGACGGACGAGGGGACTGTCGCGGGGAATACACGCGGGGAAAGCTCGATCGATTTGCAGACGGACCGGGATCTGAGCTCTCAGGTGGCCAGTGGCTCGTGGTCGGTGCTGGTCGGTGGCCGGTCCAACCAGGCGAGTAAGAACTACTCTGCCGCGGTGGGCGGTCGGTTGGGTAAGAGTCTGAATACCGAGCGGTTTTTTGCGTTCGCCGGGATCAGTGGAGTGGCTGGTACCGCTCAAGGTGGTGAGACGTTCCTCTCGCTGCGGAGTACTGGTGGATTGCTGGCTGAGGAATTGTTCATCGACGGGACGGGTGGCTCGGATCGGATCTCGATCCCGGTGAACTACAGTATGCGCTATGAGATCTCGATCGTGGCCAGGAATGAGTCTGGCAGTTCGCCAAAGACTGACTCGTGGGTGGCGGATGGGACGGTAGTAAACAACGGTGGGACGTCTTCTTTGATCGAGGGCACGCTCACGAAGAAGGCGAATGAATCCTCCAGCACCACTGGATTCGCAATCGCTGTGGATGATACCTCGATCACGTTAAAATTCACTGACGATGGATCAGTGTGGAATGTGGGGGCGTCGGTGAGGTTGTCCTACGTTTTCAACGATCTGATTACCTCCTCCATGCCATCCTCCTTCTTGTCATCCACTCCGCCGTCCTCGGCTCCGCCGTCCTCGGCTCCGCCGTCCTCGGCTCCGCCGTCCTCGGCTCCATCCTCTTTCTTCTCCTCGGCCCCATCCTCTACGCCATGATCCGCAGTGAGCCAAACAGTTCAGGCGCCTCGATTGGGCAATCGGGTTTTCATTATCTGCGATTTGGGGACAGCACGCCGCCGAGCAGCACGCCGCCGAGCAGCACGCCGCCGAGCAGCACGCCGCCGAGCAGCACGCCGCCGAGCAGCTTCTTCAGCAGCTTCTTCAGCAGTGCTCCCTCATCCTTCTATTCCTCTGCGCCGCTGTCGTCTCCCTCATCCTTCTATTCCTCTGCGCCGCTGTCGTCTCCCTCATCCTTCTATTCCTCTGCGCCGTGATCAAATCTCGTGACCAGCTGCCTCAGTTGTTGAAGGAGCAGGGTTTGACTCGTGGGGTTGAGCTGGGAGTTTGCCGTGGGGAGTTTTCAGAGATGCTGCTGCGTGGGGGTGGGTTGGATCTGCTTTACTCAATCGACCGCTGGAGTGGGGATCGCGGCCATGATGACAAGCAATACCTGGAGGCGCTGGAAAAGCTACTGCCTTACTCGCCTGTCAGTGTGGTGATGAAGCGCGACTTTGTGAGCGCGCTGGATCTGATCCCGGATGGCAGTCTGGATTTTGTCTACATCGACGGGTATGCCCATGACGGAAACCGTGGGGGCAAGACGTTTGAGGATTGGTTTCCCAAGGTCCGGATCGGTGGCTTGATCGGTGGGCATGACTACTCGGATAGCTGGGCGAAGAACAAGGAAGCGGTAGATGGATTTCTCCAGCGTCGGCGGCATCAGCTGGGGGAGCCTTTCTTCACCACGGCTGACAAGCACCCGAGCTGGTTCGCGGAGAAGGTGGCGACGCCGTTTCGGCGGCAGTCGATCGAGAGCCAAGTGGATCAATACCGCAATCTGTCAGGCCAACCAGCGGGACTCTTTCTCTGCATGAATGGGCCGAGCATGGGGGCGGTGGATCTAGCGAAGCTGCGGCAGCCGGGGATCGTCACGATGGGGGTGAACAATGGCGGGCATGTGTTGCGTCCGAACCTCTGGACTTTTGTGGATGCGCCGCACCGGTTCATGGAGTCTATCTGGAAGGATCCTCTGATCACGAAGTTTGTTCCGACTGACTTCATGCAGAGCCCGACGTGGAATCATGCGAGGGAGGATTACGGCACGCCGGTTGTGGATTGCCCAAACGTGGTTTCCTATCCGCGCAATCATGTATTCAATGCGGCCACCTTCCTGACGGAGCCGACGTTCAATTACGGGAACGACAAGGCCCGCGGAAATGGCCGGAGCGTGATGCTGCCTGCTTTGAGACTGGCTTACGTGCTGGGCTTTCGGCGGGTGTATCTGCTGGGGTGTGACTTCACGCGAATCGCGCCGCCAGCGGGGCAGAAGAAGCCGGAGCCAATGGAGGATGGTTATTACTTCTTCCATGAGCAGCGGTCGAGCCACTCCCTCTGGGGGTGTGGATTCAACTACGATCACCTGGAGCGTTACTTCGAGGAGCTGAAGCCGGTCTTTGCGGCGGCAGACTTCCAAGTGTTCAACTGCACGCCGGGGTCCGGGTTGCGGGCGTTCCCTCAATTCCCTCTAGGAAAAGCACTGATGGCTCATCGAATTTCTACTGACGATGAAACTCATGGGATGTATGTTGACAGAAAGCCGTAACCTAATTTACCAATGGAAATGACGAGAGAGGAACAAGACCACTTTGAAGAGACGATGTGTGCTCGGATTGACGAGGCTGTCGATTCCAAACTAGACGGCAAGATCCACAAATTGATGTGGGCGGTTTGGGTGATGATCCTCGGGGGGGTGGGGTCTCTGGTTTTTCTGGGGGTGCAATGGGGGACAATCAAAACTGATGTCTTTCACCTGACGAATGAAAACAAGGCTCACCACAACAACAAGGAGCAGCACATGCCGGCCAATGAGAAATACACCACGTTCGTGACACGGGAAGAGTGGCGGGTGCTGATGCAGCAGCGTGACAAAAATCTTGAGGACATGAAGGGGACTGTCAAACGGGTCGAGGATAAGATCGATCGTTTGCTAGAAAGCCGAGGAGCAGAATGAAAGAGCCGAGCCTGGACCAAATCACGAGGGGCCTGCAGGAATGGGCTGGAGCCGCTGCTGATGGCGACTTTGGCAAGCTCTCGGTGAGCGCTGCGTGGGAGAAGGCTGGTCGCCCGCTGCGGGCGGTGGACCGAGCGGAGCTGGAGAAGCCAGTGGTGGTGCGGGCGATCCCTTGGCTGGGTGAGTTGTGGGATACGGTGGAAACCCGCTCGATGTGGAAGATGCGCGCGATCGGTGCGGCTGACCGCATCCGGGCGAATCGATCCCGCTATGAAAGCGTGGAGGCGGTGACTGGTTGCCCCTGGTGGGTGATCGGGCTGATCCACTTGCTGGAAGGGAATCTGAATTTCGGCACGCACTTGCATAACGGGGACTCGCTGAAGCGGCGAACGGTGCAGGTGCCTCGCGGCCGGCCCAAGACCGGGGAGCCGCCGTTCACTTGGGAGGAGTCCGCGATCGACGCGATCCGCTACGACAAGCTGGATGATCGAGGCGAAGATTTTTGGGAGCAGCCGTCCCTGGTGCTGGACGCGCTGGAGCGTTACAATGGATTGGGCTACCGGAAGAAGCCGATCCACTCGCCCTACCTGTGGAGCGGCACCAACCACTACACCTGTGGAAAGTATGTGGCAGACGGTCGCTATGATGCGAACGCTGTCTCGAACCAAGTGGGCGCGGTGCCCGTCATCAAAGAGCTGGGAGTCCTGTAGCCATGAAACTCGATGAGATCAAAGCCCGTTACGATGATCCGGAGCGCCGGGTAGTGACTGATTATCTGCGTGGAGATTTCGACGCAGTGATCGGTGATCTGGAATCCGCCTCGCCGTTTACCAAGCTGAGGGTCCAGGCTGATAAATGGAAGAGCTACCTCGAGGCCTCCACTTTGAAAGCCTTCCCCAATGTGGCGGGGCCAGCGGCCAGCGGAAACTATCTGGGGAATCACGCGCAAGTGATTGCCAGGAACCACACGTCGCTGCACCACCAGTGGCTGAATCTGGAACACTCGATCGCTGCCTATGGGTCGAATCGAGATCGGATCATTGGGGCGATCCTTTCCACGCACTTCCCGCCCGCTCCAGGTGGGGCGATGAAGTGGGAGATGCCGGCCTCGGTAGAGGCTGCACCGGCGGTCAGTGTGCTGGCGGTGATGTTCAAGCTGGCGCAAGGGGTGTCCACGGTGATGGGCCAGCACATGACTGGGCGGAAGACGTTCTCGGTGTCGATCGAGCAGATCACGGACTTCGATAATCTCGGCATTTATTTCCCGTCCACCCAGGAGACGGTGATGATGATGGACGCGGACACGGAAACGCTCTCGGCCATCGGTGAATCAGAATCCGGGGGGATCCTGCTGGGCAAGCATCCCGGCACAGGGGAGCAGTTGGCGTTCGCCTACGGTGGGATGGACGGGGAAGTTGATTTTCGGGGGCTAGCCGTGGTGGAGCGTGGCGCTGACAAGAAAGCGTTCATTGCACGGATCGAGGCATCGGCAGGTGAGGGTCTGTCCGATCTCTGTTCCGTGAATAGTTCCACCGCGGCCGCAGTCCTCCTGCTGGAGCAGCTCCCAGGGATGCGGGTAGAGGTGCGGGGGCGTGATCGCCGGTGGCGGGCGGGGGTGATCCAGCGTGCGGCGGCGGAGAGCTTGCGGGCTCGGGGATCTCAGTTGTGTTTGAATGGCAGTGAGGAGAATCCCGCTGTCGAGGTCCGCATGGATGCGGGCCACTCGGTTTTCCGGACGCTGTTGAGCGACGGCTTGCGAATCATTACCTAAGAAATCCATGAGTAACGTATCAAATGTCATTGGGCTGGAGCGGCCGTTAGTCGCTAACCTACAGGTCAGCAGCGGTGCCGCTGAGGACAGCATTGTATTCCAGGCAAGCGCCTGCGCCTTGGTCATCCTTTCGGTTTCCAGCAAGGCGGCTGGGGCGCTCTGGTTGCAGGTGCATGACGCCGCGGCGCTGCCCTCGAATGGGGCGGTGCCAATCATCTCCCTGCCAGTGGCGGCGGGTGGGGCGGTGTCGATCACGGCACCCTTGCGCCTGGAGTCTGGATTCGTGGCGGCGCTGTCGTCCACGATGGACACCTTGACCGTCAACACTGGATCAGAGGGGCACTTCTTTGCTCAGATCGCATGAAACTTCGGTAGTGTCCTAATTTGAGCGCGACCCAATTCAGTTACCCCGCACCTCCACACCCTTGGTTTTCGTACTACCCAAAAGGAACCACCGAGCTGGATCGGAAGGCTATTGGAGTGGCTTACAAGTATAAGAGCAATATCAAACGGTGGGGGCACACCAAAGGAAACGATAAGCGGAGTCAGGTGAAAGATGTATTCGTGACAATCGTTTACGAAACGATCCGAATTAATCGGCTTGAAATGCCCTTTCGATAACTCCGCCCCGTTGTCATCAATCACGGTAATTGCCTCCGACTATTGTCGTCGGAAACCGCGATCAATACCACGCCAACATCTTCATGGACGATCTGGCGAGCCGCTTGATTTCTCGCCCTCAGATTTCCAGCGATGCTCTCGCCGCCTATCAAGGTGC
>Ga0100378_1001071_pt1 | contig 29622 bp, 20 predicted proteins | sample CryGeymeta201502_FD_81535 | JGI IMG/M metagenome (GOLD analysis project Ga0100378, IMG submission 81535) | Groundwater microbial communities from Crystal Geyser aquifers in Utah, USA - Crystal Geyser metaG 2015-02 | ecosystem: Environmental > Aquatic > Deep subsurface > Groundwater | place: USA... | reverse complement strand
CTGCTGCGACACCGGCTGCTGCGACACCTGCTACTACAACTTCTGCCGCTGAACTTTCTGCTTCTCCAGAAGATACCACAACAGAACCACCGCGTATTCCACGTGATAGACAAAATGAGCATGTTTTAAAGGAACGAATGGAAAAAGCACGAATAAAGTATGCTGAAATACACGATAAGTATGAACGTGAATCGAGTTCTTTTTCTCAGGGAAAAGGATTTCTTCGTGGGGTAACTGGATTTTTGGGTGCTGCCGCTGGACTTGGCTATCAAGATTGGGAAAAAATAAATAAGAATCTTGATAAAGTAGAAAAAGCAAAAAAAGAATATGAAACAGCCATGGCTGAGTGGCGTGGTGCGAGTTTGTCTCGTGCACTTGATGAAGGACTTTCTTTAGCGCGAGCATATTCTTCTGCGAAGTATGAAACAAGTCCGTGGTATTCAAAAGCATTTACTATTATTACCAAAGGAGCAAATTGGATGGGAAATCAGAATCTGGAAACACTGTGGAATAAACATGCTGAGGGTCCAATTGAAAATCCTATTTTGCGAACACTTGCAAAATATGGATCTCTTCGGACTGCCACGGCGGGAGCATTGTTACTTGGTGGTGGGGCGCTCACTGCTGGTGGAGCTGTCCCTGCTGGTATAGCATCTATGGCGTTAGGAAGGGTGTTGCGAGGAGCTGGAACGAGTGTCGCTGTCTATGAAGGATTGAAAAAACCATATCAAACAACGCTAGAACAAGGATTGACTGATACACAAATTGATAAGATGTCTGATGAAGATTTGTACGAACAGATTGGCTCTATTTTTCATCTCACTGCAATGGATGGCAGAGAAATATCGCAAACATCATATGCTGATTTGTATGATAAATTGGTAAAAGCATTAGAAAAACGGTTTGGCGAAGGAAGTGATGATGATATTAAGAAAAAATTAGATGGCATGCATCTAGAGGTAGAACAGCAGTATGATGAATTGGAACGTGAAATTGCTCAGGCGGAATCGGCGATTAAAGCGACTGCGGCACTTGCGGGAGTCGCTGTTGGTTCCGGACTTGTGGGAGCGGCATTTGAGTATTTGAGTGGTGAAGATGTGGCAGAAGCTGTTGCGGCAAAAACAGACGTTGCCTCACAAACGGCAGAGCCTTCTGCGGCTGAATTGAAAATGCAAGCACTTCGAGCAAAAGAAACGATTATGATTGATTCGTATCTGCCTCGGCTGGATGATCAGTTGATTGATACATGGACGAAAAAATTGGAGACAATTCATCCATTTTCGGTAAATGGCGGTGCGGATGCTATTTTGGCAGAGACAAAAGCAGATATTGCTCATTTGAAAGATCAATCGGTGGATGTTCGTGAATATTTTTTATACGATGAACAGCGGCTTCTTTTGGAAGATAATTATGACAGAGTTGGTGATTATTTGGTTCAGGGAAATGGGAGTCATGCATTGAAATTCGTTCCGACAGGTGCTTCTGAATCGGAGCCAGTATTTTTTGCTGATCAGTTTCGTGGTACATTTGATGTTCGAGGAGGAAAGATCTATGAAGTGATTAATGGTAGTGAGCGTGAAGTTGCTATCAAGCTTACCGAAGATTCTGGCAGTACTGGCGTATTTACTATAGAACCGGTATCTGGGGGTAGTAGTGAGATAGAACTTGCGTTTGGTAATGAAGTTTTGAACAATACATGGATTCCAAATGCGGAGCGAACATATCATTTTGTAAATGATGGTGGATCGGCTATTTATAACAAAACAATGGATACATTAGTTGATTGGTCAAAAACAGGAATTGATGCAGGAGATTCTGGATATGATCCAGCGAAGCATTTTTTGCATGCAGAAGAGCGATTGTTTTTGGAGGATAACTATACTCCATTACATGATTATATGGTGCAGGCGAATGGGAGCCATGCGGTGAAGTTTGTTCCGATTGGTGGCTCACAAGATTCCCCGTTTTTCTTTGCGGATCAGTTTCGAGGAACGTTTGAGGTGCGGGATGGGAAATTATTTGAACATATTGGTGATGAGGTAAAGGAAGTGACTATTCGGAAAACGACTGCTGATGGTGGAACGAGTTATGTGATAGAAGCTGTGGAGGATGTACCAAGGTCTTAATGTTTTTTCTTGAATTATATTTATGTATTTTTGTACCTTTTGTCACCAAAAGGTATCCAAAAGTGCTGGGGGAGGCAAAATCGCTTTTCTTTTATAAGAGTATTTTGTGGCTCTAAAGAGGTGAGCGCTAGGATGCCTCCCCCAGACCCCTTTTAGTACAAAAATTATTTGAGTAAGTTGTATAACTATCTTCAACAGACGTTCAGTCTGTTTTTTTGTTGACAGGGTCATGTTTGCATGGTACTAGTGTAGTATTATCTTTATGATTACCTGTTGTTGTGTTGCTGTTATTGTGGTGCTTGGCATAGTAATGGCAATACAACAAACCAACAAGACGAAGAGCAAATCGTCTTTTGTTTGAGAGGAATATCATGAGTGATAATCTGGGGCAGCCAGATGCTGTCTTGAATTCTACGGAGCAACCCGCTAATGGCAAGAATGCCACGATCGCGTGGTTTGCCGGTGGATGCGTGGCAGCGCTGTTGACCATCATGGTCTGTAGTGGCTGTGTTTTTTCCGTGGTCGTGTCTCAACTGAGTGATCTGTACGAGAAATGGTCTTTGGAAGAAGATCGTTCCCTTGTGAAAGATCCTCCTGCACCTACGGTGTCTCCACCCCCGGTGGAAACTGAACCTCCGAGGACTGAAACTGATCGTTACGTCATCGTCCGGACAGTTTCGGCAGAGGATGGGCATAGCTGCTATTATCGGCAGCGGTGTTTTTTCCTTTTTCCGAACCTTCATAATACGTGCCGGGCGACGCCGCAGGAGCGTGCGTTCAACCGGTTCGTGTGTACGGATGGCAGACCGATTGGGGGCGATGGGGGACGACGGCGGTACTATCCGTCTGTTGCTCTCTATCGATCGCCTTCCCCCTTGGGGGGGCAGGAGGATCGGTATCGTGTGAAGCGGTCGAGGTAGATTTTTCAATTTGGCGCCGCGACCATCTGGCTACGATAGAGTCGGCGCTATAAACGGTCCCTCACAGATGGACCATGCAAAGGAGTATATCTGTGGGTGGAGGAGTGAAATGAGATTCGTTCAGATTCTGGCAAAGCCTCCTTCACACTCCACTTGCTTTCTTTATTGAATAATAGAGGGAAGAAGTGGAGTTATTTATGAAAGGCTCTAGACTAGCAGAAATCTGATATACTACAGATACTATGCTAGATAGAGCGAAAATTAGTAAGTACAAATTGAAAAAGCTTATATTGTTATTTTCACTAGATATACAGGCGGATAAATCGACCGTTTTGGCCGGTGTGAACCGCAATACAGTGAATCGCTGGTATATGCTTTTTCGCAAAGTCATTTATGTGCATCGCACTGCTGAACGTCGCAAGTTGACCGGTGAAGTCGAATTGGACGAATCATACTTTGGTCCACGTCGCATTCGTGGTCGCGCAACAAGACGTGGCAGAGGGACACACAAACAACCAGTATTTGGTATTTTTGAAAGAAATGGTACCGTGTATACTGAAGTGGTACCAAATTGCCAAAAGTCCACGTTGCAGCCACTCATCCTAGGGAAAGTTGCTAAAGAGAGCATGATCCACTCGGATGGCTGGCGCGGCTATGATGGACTCGTGGATGTCGGATATGACCGGCATCTGCGAGTCAACCATAGTAAGCATGAATTTTCCAACAAGGAACGTGGTTGTCATATTAACGGTATTGAGTCATTTTGGTCATTTGTGAAACGTCGTCTCACAGCATTCAATGGTATCCAGAAAAAGTATTTCGATCTTCACCTGAAAGAGTGTGAATGGCGATGGGACAGAGATTACAAAAAGTTACAACAGGAACTCTGGACCCTACTCAACACAGTTGATGAACATGATATTAATAGCGTTTGCTAGTCTAGAGCCTATGAAATTATTGAGTGGGAGATAAAACCACCCCTAACCCCTCCTTGAAAAGGAGGGGAACTATTTTTAAAAATGGCTTAATGTAGCTGTTTTTTTTGTTTTTACTCCGTAGTATTCTCAAAACAAATGCGACATAGATGAAGGTATAATAGGTGTATCTTACTCACCTAATCAACCAATCTATGCCGCATGAAGACAGTGTAACAAAAATTAAACTTTGTTACAGCCTCTGGAAGAATGGTATTTCTCCAGAGGAGCTCCCAACACAGCTGGGGGTACACCGTGCAACGGTGTACCGATGGATCAAAGGATTCAAAGAGAAAGGAGTACGGAAGTTTGTACGAGACTATGAACAAGCAAAGAGAGGCCGGAAACGACCTCGGAAGACCCATGGCATGGTCAAAGCCAGAGTGTACAGAATCAGAAAAGAGCACCTCGGGTGTTGTGGAGAAAAGATTCGGTATCACCTCTTGCGAGAGTATGGAGAGAGTCCTTCTGTCGCTACCATCTACCGCATCCTTCGAGAGCGATTCCAGTTGCGAAGCAAGTGGAAGAAGTACTCAAAGAGAGGCTTCGTACGAAGGGGAACGACCCCTCGAGAGGTCATCCAGACCGATACGGTGGACTTTGGTGGCCTGTATGCCTTTACTGCCATCGACACATACACCAGAGAGGTGTCGGTAATCATGAGGCCACGGCTCACTTCACGAGACGGCAAAGTCGCCCTCAAAGAGCAGCTCACAGCCTTTGGCCATATCGACCACATTCAACGTGACGGCGGCTCTGAGTTCAAAGGAGCATGGCATGATCATGCGTAAAAGCACATTCCCAGCATCAGAACCGCACGACCATACAAGAAGAACGAACAAGCCTTCATTGAACGCTTCAATGGCATTCTCAGAAAAGAGTGCCTGGGCTACGCCCATTTCAACAAAAAAGAACTTCACAGGGTACAAGACCGGGTCAACAGATACCTCACCTACTATCACACACAACGCCCACACCTATCCCTCGGGATGCTCACTCCACAGGAGTTCGCATCCCGCCAATGTCGCATTTGACATGACAGAGAACGTACTCTTGATAGAATTGGTGTTTTGGGGTATACTGCTCTATCTTTTGCATGGAATGAATTGATTGAAAGAAATATGTGGTTGAGGGTCTTGACAAATATTGCGTTCTGTGATACAGTCTTCTATCTTTTTAATTAGGTGATTTGGCCTTCTGTAGTAGCTGTCTTGAAAGCATATCAAGCAGGCTGCTACAGGTGGCAGAAATGCCCCTTTGCCCTTTACATATTTATTGACGAATAGTTCTTGTACTGAAAGAATCTGGTAGCTTGGTCGTCAACATAAACCTAGGATAACAATATTCTGGGTATTGTTGAAAAATTTTTTCCTTTGTGGTGTATTCTCGTGCGAATTTGTTGCTTTATATCAATAGAGTAATGAATTCGTACGGGAATACCCTTCGGGTTATCTCGTAGTGTGGCCAATGGTTGGCTACAGTTCGATGAAAGCCCGAAGGGCAATCAACTAAGGAGAAAAAAACTATGACCAGCACCACCGCCGCCCCCGCCGCCCCCGCCACCAGCTTGCTCGAGCAGCTCGTGGTCATGCAGGCCACGCAAGGAGGACGTCGTGAGGAGATCATGCTTAACGGCCTGATCGGCAACAACGGCAACGGCAACGGCAACAACGGCAACGGCAACGGCAACAACGGCAACAACGGCAACGGCAACGGCAACAACGGCGGTACCAACAACGTTGGCTCCTTCTGGGGCTGGCTGCTCGGCGGCCTCGGCCTGAGCGGGGGCGTTCTCGCCCTCGTGATGGCTGTGATCTTCCTGATTTTCGGTTCTGGGTGCTTGATCGCCATCTTTGGTGGCGTTGAGCACTTCGACAACCAGGCCGAGATCAAGGAGAGCATCGAGAAAGGTTTTAGCGCGAGCGAGACCAATCAGGCGACGATCGTTGAGAACCAGAAGTTCACCCACGGTGAGTTGGAAAAAGCGCAGCGCGATCGCGACAACAAGGCCTCTACGGCCCAGGGGGAGCGGCGTGACTACGCGAACGACGCCGCCAAGGATCGGCAGGACAAGCACGAAGAGATGGGAAAAAATGTGGAGGAGGGCAACAAGCACTCCAAGGCCGCCGCGTATCATGCGCGGCAGGCCAACAAGCCGCGGAGTTACACGATCAAGCGTACGGTTCGTACGCAGTGATGGTGTGTTCGTCAATCAAACCTAGGGATAGCAATCCGACCTAGGTGGGTTCCACAGGATGCACCGTGGAGGAAATCTACACGATTTCCTCCACACTTCACTTGTTTTCTTATTTAGTCTATTGAGGAAAGAAGTGGAGATTTCATGGAACACATACCATGGAGCATGGAACATTATACTAATGATCTGTGATCCAGGTTACGTGTTTCTAAGCGTAACACGATCTTTACAAACAAAGTAGCTCGGAAGACAATGGTAGGAGAAACTGGTATTTCTTTTGCCATCGTCTTCTGCAGCTGCTTTATGTAGTTGCAGAGAGTTCCATAGTGTTCAAAAACTTTTCTCAAGGAGAAAAATCATGAAGACCATCGCTTTTCTGGTTTCGTTCGTGTTCATGTTCATCAACCTCTTCAGCATCGTCGCTTTCGCGCAGCAGTGTCCGGACGGGGAGACTCCTCTTTACGAGGAGCTCTACGACCAGAAGGGCAACTTCTTGAAGACCAACGTCTACTGTGCGACTTCCCAGACGTTCGACTGCCCCGAGGGCAACTGTCCGGATGTCCTTGACATGCGGCTTCAGTCGCCTACCATCGTCAAGAATGACGGCGGCAGCGGCGACGAGGACAACAACGACAACGACAACCCCAGCGACCCGATCTCGGGGAGCTGGGGGTTCAACGTGAACCCTCTCACGATTTCCTATGGGATCGAGACGGGTGCTCCCATCATCTACGCAACTGAAGTCGGCATGCTCGTGTCCTTGGACATGAGCGATCGCTGGGATTTTCTCGGCGATGCCAACATCGGCTTTGTGTACGGTGATAGTACCCTCGTCTCTTCGGAGTACGTGGGTGCGGAGTACCAGATGGCCAGTGGCCTCGGTCTCGGCGGTGGCATCCGCCACCGCATCACCTTCCTGAACAAGGATCTTTCGAACTTCGTCGCGGCGGCCATTCGGCTCCGTTATCTTTCCAGCAACGGCTTCGTGGTCGGTGCCGAGGGAGGGTTCGGAGTCATGGTCTACGAGTCGGAGGAGAAGGTCCTCCGCACCGAGGTCCGCGAGGGTCTCGGTGAGGGCGAGGTGCTCGGCACCGAGATCCTCGTCACCCCGGCGTGGCAGCTGGGGTTCAACGTGGGATGGGAATTCTAACAACTACAACCAACGTGGAGGAAGGAATGAGACTATTTTCAGAATACGGCAATACTTCCTTCACACTCCACTTGTTTTCTTAATCATTGTATTGAGGGAAGAAGTGGAGATTTCATGGAACACATACCATGGAGCATAGAACATTATACTAATGATCTGTGATCCAGGTTACGTGTTTTCCTATCTATTGATAGACAGGCGTAACACGATCATTACAAACAACAGATGGAAATTATCATTGCCGGATAGGCAAAAGGTAATAGCATAGATGACAGATCATTTATGTTGTTACCTTTTGCCTTGTCTCATAAGAAGAGACCAGCAATGGGGTTTTCAAATTTTAGTAGCGGCATTTTGATTGATATTTTTTCTTTCTTTACTGTGAGCGACATAGTTCCCTTAGAGGAACATGCGTGAATTATTGCAGATACCTGTAGGCATAGCGCCTATATGTGGGTAAGACCACTGATGTGTAACAACATCGGGGAATGCAATATGAAACGGCAATACGCAGTAGAAAAGGAATGATTGATATCTTTTGCCATGGGATTTCCCCATCAACCGCGCAACCAAGAGGAGGTTCAAATGAACTACTCGCGCATTCTCAACATCGTGATGGCGGGTTTGCTCGCCTTTTCTTTCACGGCCTGTCAGGGCCAGGAAACCGGCTTTCGGGCCGGTGAGACGGAGTTTCGCTCCGTCGACAAGGACTTGGATGGCATCCCCAACGCCGAGGACAACTGTCCCGGCGTGCCCAACGTCGACCAGCTCGACACCGACAACGACGGCGTGGGCGACGCGTGCGACGACGACGACGACGGCGATCTGATCGCCGACGACGACGACAACTGCCCGCTCATCGCCAATCAGGACCAGTCCGACAACGACAACGACGGTCTCGGCGACGTCTGTGACGACGACGGTGACGACGACGGCATCGGCGACGGCGAGGACAACTGCCCCGGCATCCCCAACGCCGACCAGGCCGACGCGGATGGCGACGGCATCGGTGATGTCTGCGACCCCGACGACGACAACGACGGGATCAACGACATCGTTGACAACTGCCCGCTCACCGCGAACGCCGATCAGGCCGACGCGGATGGCGACGGCATCGGTGATGTCTGCGACCCCGACGACGACAACGACGGCGTGCTCGACGGCGTCGACAACTGTCCCTTCATCGCCAACTCCGACCAGGCCGACGGCGACAACGACGGGCTCGGCGACGTCTGCGACGAGCCCAACGACCGCGACGGCGACGGCGTCCTCGACGAGGATGACAACTGCCCGAACATGGCCAACCCCGACCAGCTCGACACCGATGGCGACGGACACGGCAACGTCTGCGATCCCGACGATGACAACGATGGCCGCCCCGACCCCACCGACAACTGTCCCCTGATCGACAACTACGACCAGGCGGACAACGACGGCGACGGTCAAGGCGACGTCTGCGACACCGACGACGACAACGACGGCATCCTCGACGGCAGCGACAACTGTCCCTTCACGTCGAACTCCGCTCAGGCGGACAACGACAACGACGGGCTTGGCGACGCCTGCGATGATGACGACGACAACGACACCGTGCTCGACGTCAACGACAACTGCCCGTGGATCAGCAACTCCGGTCAGGCGAACAACGATGGCGACAGCCTCGGCGACGCCTGTGACCCGGACGACGACAACGACACGGTGCCCGACGCCACCGACAACTGCCCGCTGACCGCCAACGCCGACCAGGCCGACGCGGACGGTGACGGCATCGGCGACGTCTGCGACGACGCCACCGATACGGACGGCGACGGCGTGCTCGACGTGCAGGACAACTGCCCGTTGATCGCCAACGCCGACCAAGGTGACTTCGACAACGACGGCATCGGCGACGCGTGCGACGCCGACTGTGACGGTGACGGTTGGGTGGAGCTTTGCCCCACCGACGAGAACCGCGACTGTGACGGCGACGGCTCCGACGACACCTCCGCGACCCTTAACCCCTATTGTGGGGCCGGGGCGGACACCGTTGACTTCGACGGCGACGGCTTCACCCGCGCGGAGGGCGACTGCCTCGAGGGTGAGGCGTCGGTTTACCCCGGCGCTCCGGAGCTCTGCGGCGACCTCGTCGACAACAACTGCGACGGCAACGTCAACGAAGGTTGCGACGGCGGCGACGAGCTCTGCGGCGACATGATCGACAACGACGGCGACGGGCGGACCGACGAGGGCTGCATCGATGTCCGGGGTCGGACCGTGTCCGGTATGTCCGGAGCCAAAGGGGGACGTTTCCCCGACGGCCTCGGCGACGGCTACGACAACGACGGAGACGGGCAGTGCGCCGGCCTCGACAGCGACAACGACGGTCTCGTCGATAGCTGCGAGGACGGCAGCGTCCCCGGCGACTGCGACGACAACCCCAGTGACGCCAATTGGAGTCTTTGCTGGGAGACGTCTTCCTCGAGCTTCTTCGTGGTTACCGCCACGAGTGAGTGCTTGGGCGAGACACTCGTTGCCATGACGGATGGCTCGTTCTTGAACAACACGTTCATGAGTGATACTGGAGGTGACGGATTCGACAACGACTGCAATGGCAGCGTTGACGGGACTGATGGGATCGCCAGTCCGTGCACGTTCGTCACGCTGGATGCGAACACCGACCTGGTGTACATCCAGTGCAGCTGGTTCGACCAGCTGCCGGCGTACACGCCGCAGCCCTAACCCCCCTTCCATCTGACCACCGTCCAGCCATCTTCGCTGGCAATTCCCAACGCCACACTTCGTCGTGCGGCTGGGCGGTGCGTTCCTTCCCCTGAGGGAGCTCCTACAATCCTGTAGTCGAGCTCCCTCACCAATCTACAGTGATCATCTTTATCTCAAAGGTGGCAACTGACAGAGAGGATAAAGGCATGTACCATGAATTATGGAACATGTAACAATATATATACATAAAAAAAGTATACTTCGTGAAAGCGGGGTTTTTTTGTTTTTATCGTATGTTCTTTTGTCGCCAAAAGAGGCATAAGGTACAAAAATGTAATGCTTTTTTAAAGAATTTCATCAAGAATTGTTTTATTTGGAGCAATCGTAGAAGCAAGTAAAAGAGAGTTAATAACTTTCTTTTTTTGTTGTTTGGAGAGACCTCTATGAATAGCAATAACTTCGTTAATGTGCGAAAATCTTCCTTCAAGAGAGTTTGTTGTTTTGGCAATGTGTGTATTTGCTGCGTAGGTAAACAGGTACGGTTTATGATGCATAAGAGAAATAACTGCTTTTCGTAGTTCTTTGTGTGTCCAGTATCTTTCTTTTGTAACTGGGTTCGTTGTCCGTTCGTTGAGAAAGTCTTGGTAGAAGAGTATGTATTTGCTCTGACGTTTGCTAAATATCTTTTTCGTGGTGTTGTGTACTGAGCGAATAAGTGCAAGCAGGACTTGTCCTGCTTCTGTTTTATCTAACTAAACCACCAGCGTGAGCTGGTGAGTGCGTTTAAAGGCGGAGCCCTTGGTAAAATAAAACCACCTCACAAAGAAGGGGGGTGATTTTAACATATGAACAACATACGGAGACAATGCTATAAACTGGAACATTGTACGTACGATTGTCATTACCATGTCGTCTGGACACCAAAGTACCGTGGGAAGGTATTGTCAGACACCTACATTAAACAAGAATTGAAACGACAATTCAAGCAGATAGCACGATGGAAAGGGCTGACGATACATGCGTGGCACATCGGAGATGAGCATATCCACTTGTACTTAAGTATTCCACCAAAATACTCAATCAGTTATGTCATACAGATACTGAAAGGGAAAACATCAGGTTGGATCAAGAAGAAGACAAAGAAGTTTCCAAAAGGGCCACTGTGGGGCAGAGGATACTTTGTTTCAACAGTAGGAGCAGATCGACATGCAGTCATGAGGTACGTGAAGAACCAACAACATCATCAAGTGGATCTCGAACAACTAAAGTTCAAGCTACCAACCAAATGATGAAGCTGACGTAGTCAGCAAGAAGAAACCACCAGCAGCTAGCTGGTGGTTTTCATTGTGGATTTTTCGTAGTTCCTCTCGTCACAATCCGTTCCATGTGGACATGACACATCTGGTATGGGATACCATGAAATGCGCTTCGTATACCACTAAATCCGTCTCCTGTGACAGATTGAATGGAATACCCTAGATCTTCTAGTTCTGCACGGATGGATGCATATACACTGGTGGATTCTGTACTTGCAAATCTCCATACGAGGTCTTCACCTTGTTCATGATCTCTCGCAACTACGACGCACCAGGACGTGCCTTCTATTCGTTCTCCAAAGTATGTTGCATCTACCACCAAATGTACAGATCTTGGATGATGTACTTTCTCTGGCGGTGTATACAAGCGTAGTAATTCACGTATGGTTCGTTTGTCTTTTTCATACGTTTGACTCAGTTCACGCATTGTTTGCTTGTGGAATGTGTAGTCTTGCCACAGGTGTTTTATGAATATGTTTTTCTTTCTCCGACCGTCGTTAAATTGACATCCACAGATAGTACAACGATACCGCTGTACACCTCGTGCATGTCCATATTTTCTTGTTTCATGTGATCCACAACGTACACAAAATCTCTTTTTTTTTACTCATAAACATCAAGTTACTAATTTGTAAATTAAAAAAAACGCATTTCTGCGCTTATTCTACCATAATTTTACACTTTTTAGCATTACATTTTTGTACCTTATGCCTGAATTCAAGAATGTGGTGGACAATTTGGTTTGTTTCATTGAGGCTGGATTCAAACCGGTCCATGCGTCTTTCCATTTTTTCAAAACGGGCATCCATTTTATCGAGTCGATGTTCTATTTGTTCAAATCGTTTATCGATCTGTTCAAACCTGCTATCTATTTGTTCAAACTTTGCGTCTATTTCACTAAATTTCCCAATAACGGCTTCACTGAAAATAGTGAATTTTTCTGTGAGCAAATCAATTTTTTGTTCAATGGAACTCATTTTTCCCTCCATAGGAATGTGATTAAAAATAGTGTTGGTAGTATAATTGATCTTGAGAAGGGAAGCAAGGTGGGGAATGGTAACATGGAACAATATACTCAGAACGGCTCCACAGGGCTACGCCACTATGGAGCCGGCGGAGGTCGATTCCACCAATGGGTGGATAAGACGGACGAAGTCGAAGGATCTCGAAATATTTGAATAAAAAAGCATACAAAATATCAACGGGATCCTTCGACTGCAGTCGTCGTTATACTCCTCCTTTCGCTCAGGATGACATACAAATAAGTAATAATGCATTTCATGTTACGTGTTTCATGAATATGATATACTATTGTCATGAAAAAGAATTATACGCATCCAAGTATATTGTTTTGGATATTGTTTGCCGGGGTTGCTGTGGCAGCACTCTTTTTGGTTGTGTGGAAAGGAATATTTTCTCTTGTATTATTGGGTTCATTATTTGCCATTTGGTTGCTATCGTATCACTTAACATTTGGGTGGTATGTCCTTGTTTTTCTTTCCCCAATGATTCATTGGTTTTTTCGATTTGATACCTATTGGTATTTGTTTCAAGATTACCCACAGCTATTGGACATTTATGCACCAGTCGTAGAATTTTGGGCATTGGGATTAACCATTGCATGGATTGTATCGCTCGCTCGTGATTGGTTTCAAGGAAAAAAAGTTACTATTTTTGCGCCAGGATTGCCGTGGTTTTTACTGTTTTTGGCAAGCGCTGTTATTTCATTGATTAGTTTATCTGCTGCTGATTTGGGGGAGGGGATGAAATTTATTGTTCGTGTTTTGCTGTTGTGGTATGTGGGATATGTGGTACTGGGAGCAAACATTGTTACCAATAAAAAGATTTTGCATACCAGTTTGTATCTCTTGGCATGTACTGGGCTCCTGGGAGCCCTGATGGGATTTGCTTCTTTTTTTAATGGGGCGTGGCAGATTTATGGGTTTCCTCGGTCAACTCCTTTTGCCATTTTTGGTATAGCTCCATTTGGCACCCAACATATCTTTTTGGCGGAAGTAATAACCACAACGTTGCCGCTGTGGTTATATTTTTGGTATACACAAAAAGATCAGCAAAAACAAATTTGGCTTGCGTTTGCATCAATATTTATTTTTTCCATTGGGTTGTTTACTCTTTCTCGTGCGGCATGGGTAACCTTGTTTTTTGAAGTATTGATTTTTCTTTTCTTGATGCGCAAACGAATTGACTGGCAGAGATATAGTTCGGCGGTGATGTGGGGAATATTTTTATTGTTTCCGTTATTTTCCTACTTGCTCTATTTTTTGCTGACGAGCTATGCGGCAGGAAGTTCTACCGCAGCTCGAGTTGCCCTTACTGAAATTGCGTGGCAGTTCTTTTTGAATCATCCTATTGTTGGAAATGGTGTGGGAAGTTTTATTCCATTACTCTCTGACGTATATGCCTTTGCCGTTGATTTTGGAGATCCTATTGATGCTCATGGATTAGGACAAAAGTTACTGGCAGAACAGGGGATTTTGGGACTGCTTACCTTTAGTTTATTTATTGGGTGGATTGTATATCATGTGTTTTCTCGATATTTTAAAAAATCGTACACGCATGAAGCACGGCTCATGTCTTTTGTGTTTTTCTTTTTAGTATTATCACCACTTATTTTTCAGCTCTTTAACACACAGTATTATTCAAGTAAAATGTGGATACCGATTGCGATTGCGATTGCGGGAACGATTGTGTATGGAAAAGAAACCTGGTCTCCAAGTTTTATTTTGCGGCTGCCACATGTAAAAAAGAAACATCAGGTGAGCATGAGGATTGATTAGTGAATAGCCAATAGATTATTTTGCGCTGTTTGCTCGCTAGTAGTTCCATTATTATGAGTACCAATACACAACATACGAATCAACATGAACAAAGGAAAAAACCGGTATTGTTGTTTGTTATTCCTCAGTTTGTGGTGGGAGGAGCAGAAATGTTGGTATATCAATATGCGGTATACTTTGCAAATATGTATGACGTGCATGTGGCAAGTACGGTTGCTGGTGGAAAGCTAGAAGAATTGTTTGCCAAACATCCTCATATTTCTCTTTTTGTGGGTTCCCGAAAAACTATGGGCGGGCGTGGTGGTGTGTATCGAAATCTTGCTCGGTATACCAAAAATATTCAACCAGACATTATCCATAGTCATTTATTTGGGGGCGATATTATTGCTAGTCAACTTATTCGTCAGGTAACGAACCGTCCTTTGTGGATTAGTACGCTTCATAATGTCCAGTTTCATCAGTCATGGATTCGTCGATTTTTGTGGAAGCGATTATTTCGGCACGTTGATTTTGTTATTGCTGTGTCTGAAACGGTTGCCGCGTATGCAAAGGATCATTTTGCGCTTCGCTCACCTCGGCTTGTCACTATTTTAAATGGGGTGATGCTGGATCAATGGCTGGCTATTCCAGATAAAGGAGAAGCCACCACACCGCTTCAAATTGCAACCATTGGACGATTGGAAGTTCAAAAAGGACATCGGTATTTACTTACCGCATTATCATATATTGAACGACATTTGTGGCAATTGCATGTATATGGAGAAGGAAGTTTACAACAACAATTGCAAGTACAAGCAACAGCACTTGGCATTGAAAAACAGATTATATGGCATGGAGTGTCTCATGATATCCCTACTGCTTTGCAAGATATTGATGTGGTGGTTCAGCCGTCGCTGTGGGAAGGGTTGAGTTTAGTGGTAATGGAAATGATGGCCGCAGGGAAGCCGGTTATTGCGAGTATTCCTGCCGGATCAGAACTTATTGCCCACGAAAAAACAGGGTATCTTGTGCCAGCCGCAAATGGTGTTGCGTTATCAAAGATGATTGACTATGTGATGACATACAAAACAGAAGCTCATCGTGTGGGGAAGGTTGCTCGATTGTTTGCCTGTGACCATTTTTCATTCGATACGCATATTCAACAAATTGCCAGATTATATACCGATGTATTATGACAAGAATAGTTTTAATTTTTTTCTCCATTGTAAGCCTCCTTGGGAATGGTCTATCGGATTTCTCCGGTATCTGCTGCAGTAGCGGATCATACCTTTCCCAAAAAGGCGAACTATTATTTACCGTGGGATCTTACGGATCAGCAGGCGCGTGAACTCTCTAAGTGGGATGTGGTTATTTTGGATATGGAAATCCAAGCACGACGACCTGATTTGTTAGTAAAGTTGCGAGAGTGGAATCCTGATATTGTGCTTTTGGTGTATATTACTTCACAAGAAGTTGTTTCCTCATACGGTTCTTCTGCGAGTATTATGCGGCGACGATGGGGGAAAAGTATTGATGATTCCTGGTATTTGCACAATAATGCCGGGAAGCGATTATCCTGGTGGAATGGAACCTATTTGCTTAATGTCACTCAACGCGCTCCTTTTGTGAATGGAGAGCGGTTTAACGATCATTTGGTGGATTTTGTGGTGAACGAATTGCTTGGTAGTGGATATTGGAATGGCGTGTTTTATGATAATACGTGGGATAACATTACCCATTTTGCTGGAACGAATATTGATTATGATGGCAATGGAATAATAGATCCTACTATTGATGCCTCTTGGCGAGAGGGAATGTCCTATATTTATGAACAAACACGAAATAAAGCACCAAAAGGAACTATTGTTGTGGGTAATGGAATTACGCGAGAATATCGGGATCAGTTAAATGGAAGATTGCTTGAAAATGTGGCTCCTTCTGCATGGAGTGCTACTATGAATACCTATCAATATAATTATGATGGGGGCTATCGTCCACAAGTAAGTATTTATAATGTTAATACGGGAAATAAAGGGGGAGATTCTCGATATCAAGATGTTCGGTTTGGATTAACTAGTGCCTTATTAGAAGATGGGTATTTTTCCTATGATTTTGGAGACAAGGATCATGGGCAATTATGGTGGTATGATGAGTATGACGTTGATTTGGGGAAGGCTATCTCTCCTGCCGTATCGGATTCGGGTCTGTCAAATTATGCTCCAGATATTTGGCGTCGAGATTTTGAAAATGGGTTGGCTATTGTCAATAGTACCGATAAGGCGCAACGCGTTGATTTAAATGGAGAATATGAAAAAATTCACGGCGTGCAAGATACGAGTGTTAATGATGGTTCGATTGTTTCTGAAACAACGGTTAATGCGGATGATGGAGTGGTGCTCTTAAAAACATTTTCTACGTTGAACAATATTGTATTTAACAATGGTGCCTTTGCTCGTTTTTTCCGTCCAGATGGATCACGAGTACGTAACGGATTTTTTGTATTTGAAGATAGCTATAAGGGAGGAAATAAAATTGCGCATGTTGATGTTGATGGAAATGGAAAATTAGATTTGATTGTGGTGTCCAAAAATAAATTGACCGTGTGGCGAGATGATGGACAAATTTATATGAAAAAATATCCGTATACCACAAGATATGATGGAGAAATTCAGGTTGCTATTGGTGATATTAGTGGTGATGGACAAGCAGAAATTATTGTTGCGCCTGGTGATGGGTATCCTATGCCAATAAAGGTATATTCGTATCAGGGAACAAAAGTGCGACGTGATGTATATCCATTTGGGCAAACATACATGGGAGGGTATTCATTGGCACTAGGAAATGTGCTGGGTGCTTCTCCTCAAGAAATTATTATTGGGACAGGAAAAGGGGTTGCTTCACAAATATCTGTCTTTGGCGATGGGTTTTCTTTACGTGAGCGATGGCCTGTGTATGAATCGAGTTTTTTGGGAGGAGTGAGTGTCGCTGCAGGGAATATTGATGGACAGGGATATGATGAGATTGTGGTTGGAGCTGGTACTGGAAAGAAACCCGAAATACGTGTTTATGATAGTATTGGGACACAGCTTTATGATCAATTTTTTGCCTATACAGCCCTTAATGAACCCGGTATTGATGTTCAGGTGCTTGATGTTGATTTTGATGGGAAAGACGATATTGTGGGTCTTGGTACGGGAGTGGGATTTTAGAAAATGTTGAATTTTCTTCTAATATAAAAACTGCCCTTTTGGGCAGTTTTTTATGTGCTGTGTGCGATTGATGGACGGAATACTTTTTTTGTATGGCTTTGGTTTTCGTAGACAGCAATTATTTGTGGGATAAGCATGTTCCAACTATATTGTTTGGTAATGATCTGTTTGTTTTGCTCAATCATTTGAGATTTTTCTTCTTTTGACAGTTGGATAAATGCATAGATTGCCGAGGCAATGGCATTGACATCATTTTCTGTAAAGATTGCTCGTGGATCATGGATCAATTCAAGATGCTCGAGAATGTTTGATACCAATACGGGGGTTCCTATCCCCATTGCTTCAAGTACGGTGATGGGTAATCCTTCGTTTAATGATGGATGAATAAGGGCTGCGGCATGAGCGTATAGTTGTTTGAGTGCTTCTCCTGATTGGAAGTCGGTAAATACAATATCATTGCAGGGACTCGCTTGTGTGTGAAGTAAACGAACATAGTCATTGGTGTATACTTCTCCACCCACAATCGCCAGTTTCAGTCGTTTAATGTACGGATCTTCACTATGAGCTTGTTTTACTTTTTGAAATGCTTCAATCAGTAAGTGGGCTCCTTTGTGTGGTACAAGTCGTGAAATCATGACGAAGTATTCATTTTTTTTCAGACCAAATTTTTTTAATTTTTGGGTTTCTTGTGATGGGATGGTAATATTTACTCCATTTGGAATGTAGGTCGTTTGTTTGTTGTATTCATTGCGACAGTATTGTTCGAGGCTTTGTGAAACGGTGATTGTTTCGTGGGCAAATCGACATGCGGTCCATTCTGCAATGTGAAGGGCGATGCGTGCGGCAATATTCCATTTTTTATGATATCGATCAATAGAGTGGAATGTGGTAATTACGCGTGTTTTTGGAGAAAATATCCGTGGAATCCATGATACGAGTGACGGACCAATTCCATGATAATGGATAATATCAAAGTGTTTTCCTACTGCATCAATGGTGGCAATAAGAGAGTATGTAATGGTATCTAGATGTTTGGTACGAATAGAGAGCATATTTTCAATATGTACTCCTTCGACCATTGTTTCTTTTGATTTTGTATACCATTCTCGGCTATATGCCGTTACTTCATGTCCAGCCTCAACAAGCCCTACAGAGAGGTCATGCACGTGGCGCTCTACTCCACCGTAGTGGGCAGGCATACCTTTTTGTCCAATCATTGCAATATTCATATACGTGGCTGTTTGTGCTGGATATATAGTATTAATGTGATAGAGCAGTCTAGCAGTTTTTGCTGAGTTTGTCAAGGTAAAATAGGCATTTTTTCGCTTATTTAAGGCAAAATTATGATGTTTTAGGCAATAAGGTATATGGATTTTTCCTATAATAAGCTATTTTTGTGATAATTATTGCTAATAGTTTGTGAAAAAAATACGTCAGAAGGGGAATCTGACGTACGTTGTTATGGTAGTGTCATTATTCGATTTTTGTTCCTTTTTGATTGCCCATAGGGTCTTTTGGAAGTGTTATGTCAAGCGGGGTAAGATAGGTGGTTAGTGTTTGTTTTATATGGGGATCAACTGCCGTAATGGTGATATTTTTGAGGAGTTCTGGGGATTGTCCTTGTTGGGCTTGGGTGGGAGTAATCCCAAGTTCTATATAGACCCCTGCTTTTTCAAAGGGAGCAAGAGAAGTAATCTGCCAGCTAATCATTCGTGTTTGTGGATTATACATTACGTCATTTCCATGGCTAACGCTCGTTTTTCCGGTCCATTGGGCGCTTGGGGCAAGTGTTGCTTGCAGGTGTATTTGTTCTCGGGTTCCTGCTGTATTTTGTAGATTAATAAGTGCCCAATATTTTGTTTGTTTTCCTACCACGGCAGGAAGTGGACCGCGTCCAATTTGGTCTCCTTCTGTGGTAAAGTATCTGAGCGTAGCTTCTGAAATAAGTGTGGTTCCTATAGGTATTGAAGCTGTTTTTGTTTGTGTATTGTATGTTGTTTCAATATTGTTTGGCAGTGCCGCATGTATTTCTGGTTGGAGTGTGAGGTTTAGCGGTGTTCCATTTCCTTTTGGTATTTGTGCTATGGGGATAAATAGGGGAATGGTGATGCTTCTGTGTGGTTGGAGTACAGCTAATCCTGGATGAAAATCTTTTGTTATTGTGAGGATATTTTTTTTGAGAATCCCTTGATTTTTTTCTTTTGCTGATATGATGTCAACAATATCTGACGGTAGTTCTGTGGTAACAAGTATATCAACAAGATCGGTGTTTCCATTATTTGTGAGTGTCAGGTTTAAGATATTTGTTGATCCTGGAATACCGCTTGTTTCATTTGACCATGTTGCATACACGCCCATATTTGGGTGAAGCACCGTAAGAGTTTGCCGTACTGTTTCTTGAGGAATTTGGGTATTGTTTACTACAATTGATGGAGTGATCTCTATAGGAAGATTGGTAATTTCCGTATTGGTTATTCGTGTGGTGAGTTCTCCTATAATGTGTTTGGTTTGTCCTGGAAGGAGGGTATCAATGGCTATTTTTTGTGAGCTTGATGAAGAGAGCGTAAACTCTTGGGTGTTTGGTAGTGCAATCGTGATTGACTCAATGGGTTGGTTTCCGGTATTGGTAAGTGTGATGTTTATTGGGGTGCTTCCCTTATCTATGATGGTGTCCGATATCTCTAGTATGGTTTCAAGTATAGAATTTCTTGCAGTGCCAAATATGGTAGTCCGTTTTACTTCTATATTTGTATTTTGTTCTTGTGTATAGGTAAGTGTTGCTATGGTTTTTGTTTCTTGGTTTGGGGTAGCAAAGAAATATCCGCTAATGGTTTTTTGTCCTTGTGAGTGTGGTTCTATTCTATCAATACGTGTTATTTTTTCCGTTGTTGTTGACATGACAAATCCTGATGGGGGAGTTATGGTAAGTGTTGCATTGGTGAGGGAAATATCGCTTTTGTTTTCAAACGATATTGTATATTCAATGTAGTCGCCACTTTTTATTTTGTCTTTTGATGCAGTTATTTGTAATGAAACTAGTCCGGATATAGTGGGGTCAAAGGTAAACCAGGTAATACTGGCAATAATAAGAATAACGATCGATGAGAGTAAACTCATGTCAAAGAAAAAGAGTTTTTTGGCATGAGAAAATTTGAGATGATAGGTTTTTTTATATTTCATTTCTGCTGCATGGATGGGAAACAAGCAAAGGGCAGCAAACCATTTGTGTGGTGCTTTTTTGAGATGATCGATAGTAAAATGTTCTTCAAAAAATTTCATAGAGTAGGCAAGTTGTTTTGTGGCACAATAGGTAGTTATTAGTATATCAGATTATAGAGATGTACAGAAGAAAAAACTGACCAGTTAGTGGTCAGTTTGGTGGTGTTTTTGAGGAATAATGGTTTTTGTGCTTGGTGAGTAGAGTGGGTTAGAAATCTTCCATTTATCAATATATTGTCCAATACCGAATTTTTCTGATTTGTGTTTTATGGTGGTTTTTTGTTGAGACCAGGAAACAAGGCTTTCAAAATTTATTTTGTATCTGCCAGCTACTACAATATATGTGATTTCTCCTGCTTTTATCGCTCTTCGTATCGTTTGTGGATTGACGCCAAATAATCGTGCAGCCTCTGAGATTGATACGCGTATGACTTGCTTGGTATATTCTTGCATATATTTCCTATTTGTATAAAACATTGTATACAAAATACTATGCTTTTTTTCTTGTTTTGTCAAGTATGGGCTGGTTTTTGTGCACTATTATTATTTTTTGCTTTTTTTGGGCTAATTATCTTGTTTTTTTGTACTATTTTTGGTATGCTAATGACACTTTTCGTTTACAGGGTGTAACACTTTTCCTGTATTCCCGTCTTATTATATGAAGGAAAGTTTTCAAGAAAAAAAATTACTCTTCCTTATACGAACCAAAAAGGATGCTGAAGCTTTTGCTTTACTTTACGATAACTACGTAGAGTCACTTTATAGGTTCATTTTCTTTAAATTATCTGATAAGGATGCTGCGCAAGATGTCACTAGTGATGTGTTTTTGCAAATGTGGCAGTATCTTACGACTTCTGATAGGACTGTGAGCAGTTTTCGAGGGCTTTTGTATCAAACAGCGCGTAATAAGATTATTGATGTCTATCGTGCTCGAGCAAAGGTTCAAACGGTTCATTTGGAAGATGTTCAGGAATTGCCAGATGAAACACAGTCTTCTGAAATTCGTGTCAGTTTAGATCAAGATATTCAGCAATTGTTTGCATTGACGAAACGATTGAAACAAGATTATCAAGAAGTTATTTTGTTTCGATATGTTGAAGACCTTTCTATTAAAGAAATCGCTGATATTATGGATAAGCGCCCAACGGCTGTCCGTGTAATGCTACATAGAGCAACAACGCGATTACGGGCATTGGTTGATGATAATACGTCGTTATAGATTTTGTTTACTTTATTATATTATGTCTCGAGATATTGCTGAACAATTATCTCAATTATCCTCAATTACACATCAGATAGGACCTGATGCTTCTTGGGTTTCTGATCAACGTTCGACAATGATCGCTCGTATTCAGGGTACGGCAGATCTTTCTGTTAGTGCTTCTTCTGCGAGTATCGGTGAAAAAATATTATCATTTTTTACTTTATTTGTTCCTAAACAATTTACGTTTGCTGCGCGACCGTTTATGATTGTATTTTTGTCATTTGCGGTTATTTTGGGTAGTTGGGGAGTTCGTGTTGCTTCTGCGAATAGTTTGCCAGGAGAATTTTTATATAGTGTCAAACGTGCGGATGAGTATGCCCAAATTGCTCTTACTACGGACACAACAAAAAAAGTAAAAAAACATTTGGAGTTTGCGTCACGACGGAATGATGAGATCGCCGTAATTAAACAAAAAAAACAAGAAAATCCTAATGAAGTTAATTCAGAAGATTCAGTAAAGCATATTGAAGAATCTGTGTCTTCTCTGGAAGAAAATATTGTGTCTGCGGAAAAACAAGTACGAGTGTTAGACGGTGGGTCTTCTGAAAATGTGCTTGACGTTGCGGTACAATTTCGTGATACGGTAAAGGACATTTCTTCTGAGTTATCAAAAAATGTTGGAGATATTATTGCTGTTGTTGATTTGCAAGATGCTCATGGTGGGACAATGGGAGAAAAAACGAAAGCATTAGCAGAGAAGGTAGAACAAGTATCTTTATTTGTGGAGCATGCAGATACTAATGTTATTGATCAGGTTGTGACAAAGGCACTTTCTGATACTCCAGAAACATTTTCTGGAGAAGAAAGTAAAAATATTATTCTTGATTTGGTAAAAAGCAAAGCAGCTTCTGTTGTTGAACAAGTGCAAGAGCGTAACATAAAAAGAGAACTTGCGTCATCTACAGTAGATGGAATACTTACTAATGGTTTTGGTGAAACAAGTAGTACTATTTCGTTAATAGGTATGCATATTGGTGATTCCACCACAACGGTTTCTCTTTCTACCAGCAGCCTTCCTTTAACAACATCAACTGTTCCTATTAATACAACTCCTACTGTAACGAATAATGAAGCTTCTGACGTAGTGAAAAAAGTTGTTCAAGAAGTTGGATTGTTGGCGGAAAACGATTTGCGTGGTGCTTTAAACAAAGTAAAAGCAATTCAAGAAGGAACTGAAACGCTTGATCATTTTGTAGGAGAAGTTGATCTAAAATCGTCAGAGACAAGTACAAGTAGTGGTGAGTCATTACCTTAATATATATTTGTTCGCGCTATTGTAATATGTGTGTGTATCTTTTGTAGAGGTATATACGCATATTGCAAGAGCAATAATTTGCCCAATTACTGTGTGGCATTAGCCTTCTTACTTCTTGTGTATGAAGGCTGGTGCCATACAGTAGGCACCCTCTCAAATAGTGCAGGGTTTGGGCAGTCGCATTTTGCGGCATCTCTTCTTGGATTTATATTCAAGAAGATTTCAGTGTCTGGCAAAAGTCGAGATCAATACTGATCGCTGGTACACTTTGTGTAATAATCTTTATCTTATTCATTGTTTAGATGAATAAGACACTAATTCAATTATGAATACATTGAAAAACTCAATTAAAAAAGCATTTTCTGCTTCAGTGGTATTTGTGACTGTTTTCTCAATGCTCGGACTCGGTGCTCTTGTACCAGCTGCAGCTTTGGCTAGCACTCAATATACTGCTCCAGAAGATGTAGAAGCGGGAGATCTTATCGAATACCAAGGCGCTGTATTTTTTATAAATGCAGACATGGAAATCGTATATTTCCCACGTGATCGTGAATATGTTTCTTGGTATCCAGAGGATCCAGAAGTTAGAAACGTACTTCACATCGACCCATCAACAAGAATCTTAGATTTTTTTGGTGAACCAGGTGGAGATCTAAATCCAGGTGTTGGATACCGATCTAGTTGTAACTTGGTAAAACGAACTATTGACCCAACTGTATACGCTGTTCTTCCAGGAAATCAGCTTAAAGCTGTTACTGGTGACTACGTATCTGCACTTTACGGTGATAAATGGGCTTCTCTTGTTCGTGATGTTGACCTCGCTTTCTGGTCTAACTATACTGTTGTTAGCGGATTGCTTGATGACGCTATTCCTCATGAAGGATTTGTGTACAAAGCAACAGGTTCTAGTCAAACATACGTAGTTATGGACGGAATGGGAGTTATGGTTGACGGAGTTGATCCATGTGCACATCAAGTTGCACAATCAGTTGCTGACGAAATTGAACTTTCTTCAGATACTGTAACATATGAATCACTACGATCTAACCCAGCACAACATGATGGTAGTACACCTCCTACAAATAACGATCCATCAGGAGAATTGACATTTAGTCTTAGTGCTGATACACCTGAAACTACTCTTGTTCCTGAAGATGCTACTCACGTTCCATACCTTACATTTAATGTAACAGCTGGTAGTGAAGATGCACTTCTTGAACAAATTACTTTTGAACGATTTCAACTTGGTGATGATCAAAACTTTGACAAGCTTTGGCTTGTTGTTGATGAGGTCCCTGTAACAAACGATCAAAAAGTACAAAGTGATGACACACTTGAACTTTCTCCAAATTATACAATTGGAGCTGGTGATACTGTAACATTCACTTTGATGGCTAACCTTGATCAAACAGCTGCTACTACCAATCCAAATGGTACTGAACAAGACGCTTTCAAAATCGTTGGTGTTCAAGCTAATGGTGCTGATGTACTTGGTTACACTTCAGTAAAAGGTAACTACATGGTGTATTCTTCATACACTCTAGGAACTGCAGCACTTTCTGTGCGTGGTTCTAATCAAGAAGTACAAGCTGGAGAAGCAGAAGAAATTCTTGGTGAGTTCGAAATTGACTGGGATTCTACTTATGAAAATGAGGGTATCTTCAAATCAATTCGACTTCAAATGCAAGGAACTGCTGATTTAAGCGACCTTCATAATCTTGATCTTCGAGAAGATAATGGACAATCTATTACTTCAAAAGTAATTGTTTGGGGTGACTATGTAACGTTCGTTATTGACGAAAATGATCAAATGTTCTTAGATAGTGAAACACGACGATTTGAAGTTGTGGGTGAAATTTCTGGAGCAAATGATGCTGAAACTGTTATCTTTGAAGTTGAAGACATTCGTGATGTTCATTTTGTAGAAGCTGACGTAAATGTTGGATCTGCAGTGACCCTTACTGGTCTTTCATCTAATAGACTTCGAACATACACTATCGATGCTGGACAATTTACTGTTTCACAAAATGGAACACGAACTCCAAGCAACGAAGAATATGCTAAAGATTCAAAAGAGGTTATCGCTCTTGCTGCTGATGTTGACCTTGGTCAATGTGTATCAGTAGATGGACTTAAAGTATATTTGCATTCAGATTCTGTTATTAATGACAGCAGTTTAGGATCAACTGACGCTGCTATTATTGATGCTGATATTGAACGAGCTGAACTTTGGTTAATTAGTGAATCAGGATCAGAAAAACGGGCTTCTTCTCTTACTTCTGTAACTAGAGATACTGACGTTGGAACTGCTACTGATAATACTCTTACTACTGACGAGTTCTACTACGACTTTGATCAAACATTCCAACTTAATGACAACGACATTCTTGAAGTTCGATTGGATCTTGATAATGATGCAACAACAAACACCTATAAATTCACATTTAGTAATTCTGGAGCAAATACTGACTTTGATAGTGCAGAATATTGTGGAAAAGATGGTGGGTCTACTAATAACGTGGCCAATGCTGATCTTACTGGTACTGTTACTGGTAACGAAATAAACATTACTGCTGCTTCATTCACAATTACACGAGATGATGGATACTCATCAGGAGAAACATTTATTGCTGGTTCTGATGATCAACGATTCTTCTCATTCGTGATTGATGCTGCAAATGCATCTGATATCACTGTTCAAACGTTGAACTTTGATATGGCTGTTAGTGGTGACGCAACATACGTTACTGATAACTACCAAAAGTTCACTGGATTTTACCTTCTTGAAGAAGGATCAACCACTGCTCTTGGTGGAGAAGTTGATGACATGAATAGCTCAGGATCACTCACTTTCCAAAATCTAAACTTAGGTATTGGACATGGTGAAACTGTATCTGTTGTTCTTATGGGTAACATTGATACTGGTGCTGAAGCTACGTCTTCACTTACTTTCACATTGGATGGTTCTGATTCTGTGATTGATGACGCTCAAGATGAACAAATCACATATAGTGATGATGATGCCTCTGCTGCGCTTACTATCTCAACAGGAGCTTCTCTTACTGTAGAAGTTGATGGTGATTCACCAAACGCTTCTATCTATGCTGTTGGTTCTGCTACCGGTGATGTAGTGAAAGACCTTGCGTCATTTGCTCTTACCGCTTCAGATGGTCAAGTAAATATTACTGACCTTTACATTGCAAACAACACATCAACTGCTACAGCTAATACTGCTGAATCAAGTGCTGACGCTCTTATCAAAACATACCAACTTGTGGTTAATGGAACTGTTCTAAAAGAAAAGAAACCAGTAAGTGGTGTTGCACGATTTGAATTGCAAGGAGCTTCTCAAGAAATTCAAATTGCAGACGATCAAACTGTTGTTGCTACCATTCGTGGTGTCTTCAATGATGTTGATTCTGCTACTGATTCTGGGCAACGAGTTAAAATTGCTCTCTACGCTATTGAAGCAGAAACAGAAGGACCTGGTACTGCGCTTGCGCAAGATACTGTAACTGGTGTTTCTACTACTGCCGCTGCTGGTCTTGCTGCACTTGATGTAGCACCTACTGGTGACGAAATGGCAATCTACAAGTCTGTTCCAACTATCGCTGGATTATCTACTGGAGGAACTGTTCTTAACAGTGGAACTCAAGATATCTACAAATTCTCAGTTGCTGCTGATAGCCTTGGTGCTATTTCATGGGCTTCTATTGCTCTTGATGTTACTGGTGAATGTGGAAGTAATCTTAATCCAACTGATGCTGGAGCATGTCTTACTTATGGTAGTATAAAACTTTACGAAGTTACAGGTAGTGGTCGTACTGAAATTTCTCTTAGCAGTGCGATTGCCGCAACAACTACTGTTGCCTCTACTAACAATGAAATTCGTCTTGCTGTAAGTACTTCAAGTCCAAACAACGTTCAAAAGATTTCTGCTGGAACAAGTAAAACGTATGTTGTAGAAGCAGCTTTCACAGGTATTGCTACTGGAGATTCTATCTCAGTACGTATCAAAGATTTCTCTTCTGCTCACTTTGAGTCACAAACATTGCAAAATGCAATGGCTGACGCTGCGTTCACAGGACCTTTTGTATGGACTGACAACTCAGGAACACAAAGTTCTCAAACAGTTGAACAATGGTTTACTGGACGTGATGTATATGGTCTTGATACTGACGTGTTCACGTTTGAAAAAGCGTAATATTAGTCATATCTTGTCTATACGACATCGTATGTATCTATTATCCAAATACGGATAGTGGATTATACATAAAAAACACCCCCTTTTGGGGGTGTTTTTTTGTTCTTGCTATAATGGTCTGTTCACGCTATACTACGAAAGATTTATGATTATCTTGATTTTTGTATGAAACGTATTTATGTGAAACAATTTATTAAAGGACTTATTTTGTTATCTTTTTTTGTGCCGCTTATTGTGTTTTCTGATTCATTTATTTTTCCATTTGTTGTTCCCAAAATTTTGTTTTTCAGGAGTATCACCATTGTGATGCTGGCTGCATATGCGGGATTACTTATTTCTTCCTGGAAAGAATATCGTCCACGATTTACCTGGGTACATGGGGCTGTTTTGCTGTTTTTTTTGAGTTTCTTTATTTCTACATTTGTAGGAGTAGATTGGTATAAAAGTTTTTGGGACAATCATGAACGGATGCTTGGGCTTTTTACTATTACTCATTTTGTGTTGTATTATATTGTGGTAACGGAAGTGATTACTGAATGGAGAGAGTGGAAATTTTTGTCTCGTATTTTTTTGCTTGCGGGGTCTATTGTTATGATCATCGGTTTTTGGCAAAAATTGGTTAATCCTGAATTATTGCTTAATCGAGGATCTGGTCGTGTGTCTGCTACACTTGGGAATGCTATTTATTACAGTGGCTATGGGATGTTTTTGTTTTTTTTGGGAATTATTTCTGGTATAAAAGAGACTGATACCTATTGGAAGATTGCCAGTTTTGTTATTGCTTTTTTTGGATTTTTGGGAATTTTGTTTGGAGGAACACGGGGATCGTTGGTTGGTTTGTTAGTTGGTTTGGTGTGTGTAATGGTGTATTACACCTTTGCTATGCGAAGTCAGGCAATGATGCGAAAACGATTAATAATTATATTGATTGGCGGATTAATTTTATGTGGAACATTGTTTGCCTTTCGCCAGACGTCTTTTGTTCGTAATTTACCTGCTGTGGGAAGATTGGTAAACTCCTCACTAGCCGGGGATACCTTACAAACTCGTGTGATGGCGTGGAAAATCGCTATAGAGGCATGGAAAGAAAAGCCCGCATTTGGCTGGGGACCAAATAATTACTTTTTTGCATTTAATAAATTTTATCGTCCTGAGTTTTTACAGTTTGGGTTTGGCGAAACATGGTTTGATAATGCGCACAGTTCTTTATTTAATACGTTTGCGGTACAGGGATTATTTGGCATTATGGCGTATGTATTGCTATTTGTTGCCCCTATAGGTATGTTGGTTGTTGCTTATCGGAAAGGGCGTGTAGATATTTATGTTTCTGCATTTGGTATTGGATTTTTTGTGGCCCATTTTGTGCATAATTCATTTGTATTTGAAAATCCTACTTCATATTTATATTTTTTCTGGTTTTTGGCACTTGTTAATCAAGTGACTCAAGAACATAAGGAAGCTGAAAAGAAATCTTTTTCAGGAAATATTACTCCTGCCGTATTGGGTGGTGTGACTGTTGTGGCGGTATTATTTATTTATACTACGAATGTTCAACCTGGACGAGCCAATGTTCATGCACTAGAAGCCATTCGTGCGTCATATAATTTGGCACCAAATACATTGAGTTTATATACTGAAACACAAAAAATTTCTTCTCCGCATATTGATGATATTCGGGCCGATTTTTCTCGTTCATTTATTGATCAGGTTCCTGCATATGTACAGGCAAAACGTGTTGAAGATTTGGTAAATTTGTATTCCGTGGTGGAGGAAGATTTACAAGCAAATTTGGCTTTGCATCCATTTGATATTCGGACGCATATTAGTTTATCTCGACTTTTTCAGTACGGGGCGGCATTGCAACAAAATCCACAATTAATTGTGCAATCTGAACAAATATTGCAAGAGGCCATTGATTTGTCGCCAAAAAGACAGCAATTGTATTATTTGATGGTTCCTATTAAAACTGCACTTGGGAAACAAGATGAAGCAATTTCTTTATTAAAAACAAGTATTAGTCATGCCCCTACCATTGGGCAAGGATGGTGGCGCTTAGCAGTGACCTATAATGATTTGGGTGATACGGAAAATGCTAAGGCTACAATTGAAGAAGCAGAGCGCATTGGTGTGACATATGACGGGTCTTCAAAAAAGATTGTTGATGACCTTAAATCTTCTTTAGGAATGATTGTTGTTGAGTAGTTTTTTGTAAAGCGTTGTTGTTTTTTTTATCATTGTTGTTAGCGAATATTGCATGCCCACTTGTTGGGCATGTTTTGCGTATTGGGTCATGTCTTGTGTATGAGTGATT
>Ga0100378_1001069_pt1 | contig 29644 bp, 31 predicted proteins | sample CryGeymeta201502_FD_81535 | JGI IMG/M metagenome (GOLD analysis project Ga0100378, IMG submission 81535) | Groundwater microbial communities from Crystal Geyser aquifers in Utah, USA - Crystal Geyser metaG 2015-02 | ecosystem: Environmental > Aquatic > Deep subsurface > Groundwater | place: USA... | reverse complement strand
GTAAGATTCAGAACAATATAAGGTCATAAACTGAATTGATTCTTGTAAAGATATATAAAGTTTACTCATGAGCGCCAGAAACCTCCTCTCCTAAAGTAAAGACCTCACTGGACACTCCCTCTAATCATTCATTGCAGATTCTACCTCCGAAGGCTAAAATCACTGCTTTCACTCCCTCCTCTCGCATCCCAACGTACACTCGACCACAGCTAGATCAAAACAATTTCCCCTCGCTATCGATAAATGCTCACACTGTTCAGTTCTGGAAGCTGCGAGCAGTACTAGCAATACCAGAAGGAGCACCAGCAGTTAACTTCCAGACAGCTAACAACACTGAAGAAGCTGACTCTTTTGTCATAATTTAGGGGGAAAAATGTAGAAATAGATCTAATCAGACAATATCAATGTTGATGCTTGAGCAAAAGACCTGTAGTTCAGAGGAGGAGCTGTTGGGAATGCTGATGAAGATGAGCATTGAGGGCACTATCGCCATAAAAATAGACCAGTAAAGGAACCAGCTTACCATTCTCCACTCATAGTTCAGAGCCACTCCCATCGACAGCCAAACTACTGCCTCAATCGCTTCCAAAATTCAGCACATGTATGCAGTTACATATATAGACAAAGTAAAAACAACCGCATTGGGGATGAACTGAGAGGAATCTGCCAGCCGAAAGCAAGGGAGGAGAATGAGCTGTACTGAGGTAGTGATATGGAATACTGATGAACTATCAAATCTGATGCTTTATTATTGTTTTTTAATGAGTGTTAAGGTAGGAGTGAGAGTGCGTCCCTTCAACCAGAGAGAAACCTCCCTCAACTGCAGACTCTGCGTGGACATGGTAGGCAACATGACTCGGCTCTTCGATGCAGACGACCCCGAAAACAAGCATCGAGACTTCACCTTCGACTACTCCTTCTGGTCCCACGACCAGTTCATCGTCTAGTAAAACGGGTATTTCAAGTATTCATTCCCTCACTCAGAGGATAAACTGACAAGTACGCTGACCAGCAGCAAGTCTTCTAACAAGTTGGCTTGTAAATATTGCAAAATGCTTGGGAAGGATACCACTGTTGCCTGTTCGCATACGGACAAACGGGATCAGGCAAGTCCTACTCGATGGTGGGCTACGGGGCCAACAAAGTAAATTATATTTGACTCAGGGTATCGTCCCCATTTCCTGCGAAGAGATTTTTACCAGAATAGCCAAGAACCCCAACCCCAACAAGGACTACGAGGTCCACGTCTCTATGATGGAGATCTATAACGAAAAAGTGCAAGACTTGCTGATTCCAATCGCCAAGAGGCCAAAAGAGGGACACAAAATCAGGGAGCATAAGACCCTCGGAATATACGTCGAAGGAATGTCCAAACATTTTGTGGATACCTACTCATCTATTGAAAAGTTAATGGAGGAGGGTTCCCGAAATAGGTCCATTGCAGCCACAGAAATGAATGCCAGCTCCAGCAGAGCCCACACCATCATATCCATTGAGTTCAAACAGACGGAAGTCGTCGACAATAAAAAAAGATAAAAACTGTCTGTCATCCATCTGGTCGATCTGGCAGGAAGCTAAAAAGTTGGAAAGACAGGAGCCACAGGAGACAGGCTCAAATAGGCTGCAGGCATCAACAAAAGCTTGTCAGTACTTGGTCTTGTCATCAGTACTCTGGCTGATAAAGCCATGGGAAAAACCAAAGGCGTTGTTGTCCCCTATAGAGACTCATGTCTGACTAGAATCCTTCAGAATGCTCTTGGAGGCAACTCCAAAACTCTAATGATCTGTGCCATATCTCCAGCCACCGACAACTACGAGGAAACCCTTTCAACTCTGAGGTATGCTGACCAGGCCAAAAAAATTCAGAACAAGGCTGTTGTCAATGAGAGCTAAACCGATAAACTCATCAGGACCCTCACTGAAGAAAGAGAATCGCTGAGAGAGAAGCTGCAAAGAATGTAATAAATGTTCCAAAAGCTATCCTTGACTCCTGAGGAGATTGAGGCCAAAATGGAAGCTCAAGCTCAGCTTAAATTTATTTCAGAAAAGTAGCAGGACTATGAACTTTCCAAAACTGAAAGAAAGAAGAATGAGGAGCCTGTTGAGATTGCCAGCAGAGTCGATTTTTCGAAACCTCACATCGCCAACCTAAATCAGGACCCTCAGCTCAGCAGAAAGGTTAACTACGCTATTGAAGAGAATGAGACCAAGATAGGAAAGAGAGGAGTGGAGGATAAGAACGATATAGAAATTGGAGGTATGGGTATACGGAAGCTCCATGCGATGATAAAAAATAAAGAAGGATAGTTTTTCCTTGAGCCAATATTCGAGGGAGAGGAGTCAGGTTGTTATCTGAACGGAGACATGATAAGCAAGGAAGAAGAAATCTTCAATCTCGACAGAATCAGTTTTGGCACCAATAATATGTTCCTGGTCGTCATTCCCGATCATAAACCCCGATAAGATGTTGACTAAAACAAAATCGACTGGTAGTTTGCTCAAAACTAGCTGTATCTAAAAAAGGAGATCATTGAAAGATAGATAAACGAGTAAAAGGAAAGAAAAATTAAGGAAGAAACAGAAGCAATTTTGAGGCAGAAGGAGTCGGAACTGGAGGAGCTGCAGAGAACTCTGAAGGAAAGCTAGGAGCTGAGGAAGCAGGTGGAGGAGCAGAAGGAGTCGTAGAAGGCAGAGCTGGAAAAGAGAATCAGGGACTAGCAAAAGATGATAGACGAGAAGCAGAAGGAGATTGAGAGCAAAAAGAGGAAGATGAAGGATAGTGAGACTCAGCAGAAGGAGAAAACCAAGGAAAAGTACTACTTTTAGAGGAAACTGCTGAAGACCCTTCCGAAATGCATTTAGCTTAACTTGATAGCCAAGTAGTTCAAGAAAAACGTGTCGATGAGCGTGAAGATGATGTTAGCAGACGACGAATATGATGAGGAGGACCTATAGATGAAGAAGAGAACAATTGCGATCAAGGTTGTCAACAGATAGGTCGGCTACAGCTACTGGTGGGACGTTGATACTCTCTCCAACAGGTATTATATTATTAAGGACATGTCCGAACAGTACTTTTAAACAGGAAACATTCCCATTCTTGACCAGACCAATGACCCCTTCTGGGATCCTCAGGTGCCCACCCTCATCGGGAGAGGTTTCCTCACCACGAAGGCCCTAGCATATATGTTCGATAACCCTGCTACTCTGCCAATCATCGGGGAGGACGAGCACTGTGGAGAGCTGACTGTCAACCTGATTCCCACTGACTAAACAGGAACCCGAAATTTATGCGAGGAGATGGACGAGGAGTAGGTGGAGTTTTAGCCCGAGGAACTGCTGGACAAGCCTCTTTACTTTTCAATAGTGGTGAAGGACGCCAAAATTCCAATAAACTACAAATAAATATACGTGGAGTATGCAGTTAGGGTGAACTAGGAGGAGAAGTAAATTTTCAAGACGAGCGTGGTAGGCCTTCTTTTATGTAGATTCCTGAACAAACAAACATGCCTATCTTTAACTACAGCAAAGTTCACAAATTATAAAAGGTCTCTGAAAAAGTACTTGCCTATCTCACCACTGCAAAGGTAACCAACATTCTATCACAGATTGTCTTCAAAGTCTATGGATGTGAGATCATACCCTAGGAAAAAAAGACACAGTCTCCACTTAAAAAAAGTGAAGTTGATCCCGATGTCGAGAAGGCCAAACGAGAAGACATGAAGAAAAAGCAGGCTATATTTTCAGTGGACAAGGAGTCTGCCAACAAGCCTGCGGCTCAGGGAAAATCTTCACCAAACAAGGGGTCAGTATCTATTGTGGATCCCAAGCGGGCAGGTGATTATTCCACCCGAAGGCAAGAGGCCTACAAACACCAGAACTCCTCCACAAACAACAAGATAAACTAGAGAAACCAGAAGAATGCCAAGGACAAAGATTGTCTTATATATTGACCACATTTGATAAAATATTGCATTTCAAACAGGTAGAAAAAAGGTATTACTAACAGTAGTAAGGTCTATCATCTACTCATATGTGAAGAGGAGGCCCTGGTCTTCGAGTGCCCTTTGTATTCCTGCCCGATATTCTATAAAACCCTCTCCAGTCTGCTCCTGTTCTCATCTGACAGCTTGGACTAGTCTAGCAGCTGCTTCTGGAATTTCTAGACGTAGCTGTTCTTCTGCCTTATCTTCTAATGGTATACTGCTCTCTCAATGTTACTGTTGGTCTTCTGCTTCATGAACTTGATGAAACTCATATTATACTTCTACAAGTTAGTAAGCTCCTATCTCTTTCGTTCCTCGTATCGTTGCTTTTCCTCCTCAGGATTGATCTCCCTTAAATCTATACTGTAGCTCCTGATGTAGTCTTCTATATCGTTCTGGATAACCTTGTCCATGATCCTGTACTTCTCCCTTTTATCCCTCACCAGCTCCTTCTCCCTGCTTCGAGGATACATTACCTTCGGAGTAGAAACGCTTTTGTACTTCTTTATCTTGTTTGATTGCTCTATTATGGAGTCAATCTGCGAGCTATAAAAATCTCTACTTTTTGTTTGCTTCTCTGATCTGGCGGTGAAGGGAGAAGTCAGAGGGCGGCACTCAGATATGGTCAAACTCATCATATTATCGTATCTTTTGCTAAATATGGGTGTTTTGGGAGTGCGATCTCTCTGTTTGAAGACCAGAGAGAGGGAATCTCTTATCCTCGACTCCACCTCGATTTTTACAGGAGTATCTGCCTTTCTGTTGAACTTTAATTGCTTCCGAAATGCATCTTTTGACCCTTTCTTCTTATGTATACTGAAAAACTGATTGATAAGCTTTTGCTTGATCACCCTCTACTTTTTGTGGTCTTCCTCAATAAACTGGGAAAATCGCTACAACCAGTACTGCTGCTCGTGGTCTTTTAGTTGTTCTTCTGCAAAGACGCTTCTTTCGATGATTGATCTGCATTATTTAGTAGATAGAGTGGGCTGTTGGTGCCTGCTGCGGAGGGTGGAGCTCATTGTTATTTTATATTTATTTCATTAGCAGTGGGCTATGAAGAAGCCTACTTTCATTCACAAACTCTTCAGCGTAACAGAACACTCAGATACAAGACTGATAAACCCTGAGTCTCCTCTTCTCCTCTTCAAAGCAAAGCAAATTCATTCATCCGACCCAACACGATAAGGTACATCCAACTCTCAACAATCACTGGAACTATCACCCCAAATAATTCAAATTGGCAAAAAGATATACTTTCCATTAGCCAGCAGACTCAAGTAGGTTCCCTTCAGGCCAAATGTAGGTATCTCTAGTAAAATGCCTACTGACTGTTATAAGTAAGAAGAGAGTGTGAGGCCTAATAGAATCAGGACTAAGACCATGCCTTTATAGAATGTCACAGGAACAGCCTCAGGGGAGTCTGATAGAGCGGAGGTGAGACCTGTTTTGCTGATAAGGGAGATAAAACTGAAAAGTAGTGTTTACAGATAAAAGTATTAACCACTTACAAACCAAACATGGACACAGGAATAATATACTTTTGGCAAACTCCATACCGCTTAAAACCAAGTTGGAATATGCAATTACTTTACAACTGTAAGGGCTAGCAAAAGAGATAGAAATCAGACTAAGGACAGTAAAAGGAAAGCTCACAAGACAGAGAACAATTTTATGGGTAAGAACAGCCACAGACATCGAAGCAAGTCAGTCTTCATCAAAGACACTAATCATTCGAACGATCTGCACAAACAGATGATGTAAAGAAAGGTGTTTTCTCTCTCAAGCCATCCTACTAACCCTCCCAGGAATATAACGGCCAAATCTTACATCCTTTACAGGTGTCAGTCTTCTTCAACTCATTCTTCCAAGGTCATCATATCAGACCACTGCAAAAGCCGACTGGAAATTGCTTCTTTGACCAAAATAATGACTGCCATCCTGGTCATCGAACTATGTAAACGCTTCAGCATTGATAAATATGCATAGGAGGTGACTATTAGTGAGTTCGAGAGCAGCATCGGGGGAACTTCAGCCAAAATACAGATTGGATAAATATACACCATTTAACAATTGCTTTATGGACTCATGCTTCCCAGTGGTAATGACGCCAGTTTGGCACTTGCCACTTGGGCAGGACAAAAGTTGCTTCTTTCTGATCAGAGCGAGACCACAGCCAAACATTCACCTAGAAAAGGAGAGGTCTTTAGAGTCTTTCCAGCCTAGTACGACTCACCTCGGGAGAAAAAGGAAAGGGAATATAAAAGATTTCTTATTGAAATGAATGCTAAGGCCAGATAACTCAAAATGAAGAGAACTAGCTACACAAATTCTCATGGCTTGACTAACCCAGACAATAAATCATGTTCCTACGATATCGCCCTTCTTTGCGACTACTGCATGCAGAATGAGACCTTCAGAAGTATTGTCAGTTCATCCCACTACAAAGGGTACATCAAAGCAGACAATAGTCCAAGCAGAAAAAACAGACTGGTCGTTGATACCTTCAGCAGTAAAGGAATAGTTGTCTAGTGGCATAACACTCACGAGCTGGTCAGAAAGCACCCTTAGGAGTACATTGGAATCAAAACGGGCTTCACCTATACAGCAGGACCATGTTTGGCTTCCTGCTTCACTCATTAGAATAAATAGTACATCGTGGTCGTGCTTGGATGCTAGGCCTCCAGCATGCGCTTTAGAGATACCGAAAACCTTCGCAAGTGGTGGGTTGAAAAAGAATTACCAAACCGTAGCAAGCTGACTGCGAAATTGGGCAGATAGAAGAAACAAATATTGCTGCCCTGAGTAGCTTGATGAGATTGTATGCCTTTTGAGTACTAGCGACCATTGGTAATGCTGGTTAATAGTATTATAGTGTCAGTTATAGTTATTAAGTGGTTATTGAAATGATCATTTCTTGTTGGCAACATCCATATAATTGACAGGGTTGACTCTTTCCATGATTGACTTCGACAAAGAATAGGAATCGCTTGGAAATGTCTGTAGCTTGTCCCACACTCGCAACTCCTCAACACTCGGCCTCAACGCAAATACTCTAGTACTCGGCTGTAGAACAAGGAAGTGTTTCAGGTACAGGCCCAGAGAGGGTTCTATTCTGACAACTCTTGAGGTGTAGAACAGCAAAAAACTGTCAAAATATATTCTAAAGTCATCAGGAGAATAAAAAATCGCAGTGAACTAAATAGAGGGGTATTTACCTCTTAGGCTGACAGGACCTCTGTGTCGATGGTAAGCTGAAGGCAGCTCATTCTTATGTGTAAGTAGAACAGATTGACGACAAGCATTTCCAGGGGCCATTATAGGCTCTTCATCACTTAGTAAACCAGGAAGTACCCATGAAAATACAATCCAACTGCTCGTAGAAACGCCTGAGGGTCGGATTGAAGCCGTGGCTGATGGAAAGGAAGTCGCTTTTGAAGGTACTATCAATCGAGGTATAGTGCTCCCACTGCGTCCACTTGGTGACCAGGTGTAGAGCGAAAGTGTAGTAGGTGGGAGGTGATAGGTGGAATAATAGCCGCTTGGCCACTTTTTTCTCCCAGTTCAGCAGCTACTCCTTTCTAAAAACTTTGAAGGATATTTTAGGAAATTTTCCCTCCTGGATCTTCATAGCCAATATTAGGCAAGCTAAGGACATAATCTGGAAATCCTCAACTGAGCAGAAGCCTCCATTGCGGAAGAAAAGATCGATTTGTGTGCAGGCCAAGGCAAGCGTATCTCTCATCACGAGCAGGTTGCTGCCCTCGCTCATCAAAAATTTGCGAATCTTCTAAATTAAAGTATTTTTACGGCCCTCATACTTTCATAAATGGGAGTCCCTTGGAGAATGTTGCTGTAGATGACGTGCTGCTCCCCCAGTACGATATCGTCCCTAATGTGCTCCAGTCGATATGTTGAAGGCAGCTATGGTCCCTCGTATACCTGCATGGTCAGAGGATATATATCCGGTTTAGGCTTTATGGCTAAGGGAGGAGGCTGTTGCTCTTCCTCTTCTTTCTGCAGCTGCGGCGGTGACTCTTAATGCTCCATTTGAGTTGATGTGTCTTCTGGATTTTATTATAGATATGTAGGTTATAAGGTTAGTATAAATGCGGGAATCATAGAGTAGACCAACTGGCCTTGCTTGTCCGATTTTGGTTTAATATCGGATTAACCATCATTAGAAATTCATAGAATATATTTTCATCAACAACCCCAAACAATCGCCATTGGCTCCTCTCTCCTCCTCTCGACCACCACAGCCAACACCCTCCTATATGTGTGCTGGCCGGTCTGTCTTTCCCATCTAGAGCGAAGCCTGCTCTCGGAACAGTAAAATTATTGCTATAGGCAATTATATAATAACAATCATTCCAAACACGCCCAAGGCTCATATATAAATTAAATATGAAATTCAAATACCCCCTGAGGCTCATACCCTACCCTCCATTCGTAGCTGGCTGTTATCGTATTATTGAAATCAGACATCCCCGACTTCCTTGTCTTCCTTATTGACGTACTCCTGCACATCTGACATCAGGTTGTCGAACTCCTTTCCCTCCTCGTACCTCCGAAGAAGCTTCGGAAGAAGTTCTTTTTCCTCCTCGCTCAAAAAGGAAAGCTCCCTTATCATTGGCCTTTTCAGCTTAGGAATCATCTCCTCCTTTGCTTTGTTCTTCTGTAATTTGTTCAGTAGCCCCTCAGCGTTGTTTATCAAGAAAAATTTTGTAAGCTTTCTTGAGTACTCCACTCTTTTGATCCGAAGGTGGTACTACTTCAGCCTTCTCTGAAGAGTCTCCTTCTATTCATGAGACAGGAACCCCATTCTATCCACTTTCTTTTCGTTCATGTTCATCAGGCTCAGCTGGCTCACTTTCTCTTTAGATAGCTTGTTCAGGATCACGTCGTCGTTGACTAACTTGAATCATGAGATTGATACGTCTTTGATGGAGTGGGTGTAGGAGACCTCCCGCTAAGTTGAATTGCCTTGAGACTTCGAACGACCTTCAGAATTCCTTTCCCTTGAATGCTCTAAATTGTCGCATTACCACATCTCGTGTTCCTGGCTTTAGAAGTAGACCGAAGAGATGCTCTTGGGTCCGGTTTAAGGTGGTGTGATCATGCCTTTCCTGTTGGGCTTCTCTTTGCTACAACTCATGACGAATGAATTTTCACTGCCAAGGTTGCTCTGGTTACCAGTCTTTGGCTTGGTCTGATTGCTGGCCTTGGAAAATTAGCGTTCAGACTCTTTTTAATTTTTGAAGAAAGGGGCTCCCACAGAATACATGGCTTTGTTAGTCTCAACCTCCTTCGATATATATGGCTCGATAGTGCTTTCCTTCTCCCCCTTCTTGGAAGGATTGTTCAGCTTCTTCTAGAATATTTCCTCTTTCTTGTTGCTTCTGGGACCCATCTTGGGCTTATAGATTAAGGGGTGGTACTTGTGCTCCATCCATCCATGACATTTGTTGCAGTTCATTCCAGCCGGACAATCGCTTGCCTCAATGGACTATATTTTGTTGAGAAAGTCCCAATGCGGGCATTTCTCAGGCTTGTAGTTATACAGGGAAGGTTTTCTTCTGTAGTCCTGGATATTGTGAGCATAGGGGCAATCTCCCCGGTCGTGGCTTTATATCACAAGAAATACTCTTCTGTGTAGGGGCACCAAACTGTCTTGAAAGTGCTGACCATGTATGCCGGATCGTTGTTGTTGGGATCAATTATATTGATCAGAATTTACTCTTTTGAGTGAGCGAAGGAGCAAAAGTCCCTATAATCACAAGCATTCGGGTCTTTGTCCTTGTGGTAAAACTGACAAAACTTGGTTTTGTAGCGAGTCGGGTGGTACAACTGCTCTATCTTGTTGTGGGACCTTTCACAGTTGCAGTTGGTTTTCGGACAAGGAATATGACTGTAGTCGTTGAAGTTGGGCCTTCTCCTGTCTTTTTCGTTGTGGTAGTACAGGCACACCTTCCTCTCATGTTGGTCTGCATAACCCGTGCTCTTACCTGTTCGGTTACATCTCATGGTCTTGAAGGAGGTGATGTCAAACCTGAAAAACTCACCCTGCTCAAAATAGTAGCTCTCCCCCTTGTGGAGCATCCAGCACATCTCTACTGGAGCCTCACAAACAGAGCGCGTGCAAGGAGTGGTTTTATAGGCGTGAGGGTGATAGACATATTCGGTGTGGGAATGATAGTGCGGGCATTGCTGAGTGGCTGGAAAAGTACTGGAGAGTCGCAATAGCACTGCTGTTCAAGGTAGTAGAGGAAGCCGGCCTCACAGTAGGGATTTCTGCGTTTGTCGTTGAGAGAGTGAAAGAAGGGACAGCACTCAGTATGGTGCTCCTCCTATAGAGGACAGGGCTAGGTCTTGAAGGTCCGCAAGAACTCTTTCAATCTCCTGCAGTACTTTAAATCTTCTACCCTTTTGCTCATATTCCTGTTTCGCTCATGCCGTTTGTCCATGCTCCCTCCGCAACAAGCAATATAAATTATTATACCACACACTTTCAACCCATCATCCCTAATTCAATACTAAGTTCCTCTCTATGAACCCAAAGGCCATACTCCCTACAATCATACCACTTCTTTCTTCAACAGTTCCATAATTCAAGTTCCGTCAATAGCAAGTGTGATACTCTAGAAACAATATCAGACAAATTGACGATGTTCTTGATGGTATGCTGCTTGATAATTATTATAAGCTCCAACAAATAATAAATTTTGCTACACTCCAGACCTCAGAAAAGACCACTATCGAGCCCTATCAAAAATAATAAAGTGAAAGGACAAATCAGAGGAATCAGGAAAGAAGGATGATCCTCGAAATAGGTGGCTTTAGTGGGGAAGGGAGTAATTTTATTAAAATTATTCTATTATGCCAAGAAAGTCCAGGAAGGTGGTCCCCAAGTGCAGCGACCACGAATTCTCTCTCAAGCCCTGCTCCCTCTAGGTCAAGCATCCCCATCAACTCTCTCTTTCCTTCTGTATCGATCCTCTACAGCGCAATAATCCCACACCACAATCCAAAGCTTGCCCCCAAGCCCCCACCTTCAACAATGATCGCAATCACGCATCCCCAGCCTTTCTCCTTCCCTCGGATACAGTAACCTATCCCTTTACGAAGGACTACTACCTTTAACGGAAGACAAATATGATGAAAGAGCATGCTCTCCGGTTCAGCTGCTATACCGACTAGAAGTCCTAGCTAGTAGACTTGCACTTATTCAGCTAGTTCCTAAGCCCAGAAGCAAGAGTACTTACTGCAACGTATGCCGACAGCACTATGACGACTATCTCTAGGTAGAAAATTCCTTACCCAGCACATAAGCAGCTCCCACCACAGGCAGAAGCTACAGGTTTCACCTTTCAGCAAATACATTAGGGAACTGCAGGACATCATGCACAACCAAAGCAACAGATAGAAAATGAGCAGAACTCCGAGTGTCAATGAGACTGTCGACAGCTCAGACTCAGAACTAGTATAATTGGGAGCTGTACCTTCCAAAAAAGTCAAGATAAATAAAAATATAATGGAGCCAACTATCACTCCTATCCCTTCTCTGCAAATGGAACATCATAGGCCTACTGTTGCTTCCTCTCATGCCATCGAGTAGGAACTGCTTCTGAAAGAACGGCTTAGACAGATGGGCCAGTTTCACAGTCAATCGATGCTTCCGATGGGCACGAATTTCGACATGAACCTGATGCTCTCTCCTTTTGGATTTTACTCTCAAGGAAATGCATTCAACCTTCCCTTCATGAATACTGGCTTTCCTTCCATATATCCGATGCTAAATGGAATTGCAATGCCAGCCATGAACAGATTTAATGCAGGTACCTATTCAGGGTTCTACTGATTGATATTGTTGAGTTTAAAAAAACCATCCTTGATTATTGAGGCCAGTAAAATTCATTGGTCATATAAGAATAGAACTCATTGATAATATATATGCATTTTTACCGCATGAGTGCCCTATAGAAATGAACTAAAAATCATAAAGCCGCTGTTCTGACTCCCTGTACCCTCGATATACTATTCCACATAAGAGAAGAACGTCGATGAACCACGCCAACGCTCTCAATGCGACCCTCGATAACTACTTCGACTACAGCAACAAACCTGAATGCTTGTCCCTCCTGGCTAAAGAGCTAACAATTGCCAGCTAAAACCCATGGTTCCTTGACCAAGCCTTAGACATTCTCCTCAACTTTGATAACATGGACGACAGCAAGCTCACCCTACTGACATGCCTCGTCAAGGATAAATTCCAGTACTGCTTCGAGTTAGTCGAACAGGATAAAATTCAGCTTTACGCTCAGCAATTGATGGACATCGGCAGAAAACGTATCTCTAGCTGTAGGGCTGTCTTTGAGAATATTTGCAAAAGTCTAGCAATCCTTTATCTCAACTGCAGGGACAAAGTGCCTGAGATATTCAACGTCATAGATAACTATCGCAACGGAAATACTGAGATGCTGCACTTTTACTTCAAAATCACTGAATTTTGTGCATAGAGCCTTCAGAATTAGAGGGTGGTTCTTTCAAGGTCGAAGAGAAAATAAGCAGAAGGTAAGATGGTGGATTATCAGGCAAATGTGCTCAGTGCCATCAGTGGGGCAGCGCAAGCTGTCTGGGGCAACTAGTACTTTGATAAGAGAATAATTATGGAATGCTTCAAGGCTTGGATCAACTTGAAAGAAGACCATATCATTTTGAACTGCCTCGATCAACTGCCTTTGTTCTCCCTTATGATCCATCTCCTTAGAGACAACCAATACTGCCAAGTAGCCTCCAACTGTCTCATTGACATCATTGAAAACATCAACTACCCCTCACAGTGTCACTCCCTCTATATCCTGCTACTTGAACTGACAACTAAAACGCTCATTCCTCAGAGCTAATATCTCCAAGAGCAGAAATACCTTCCAATGGCATTTGACTACATCTATCTCGCTCTGGCTTTTTGCATCAAATTCGTAAAAGAGCTAGTTCTCAACTACCGACAATAGCTTAAGTAGCAACTGATGTTTCCACTAATCAGGATTTTAGGGGTGTCCGACTCAGAGGGCAAATTGCAAGATCAGGCGCTATAATTTTGTGGATAATTATTCTATGAATTGGTGAGAATGAAGAAGGATGGCTATTAAATGGATTATTGCTTGAGGACTGAGGTGCCAGTCGCCTGGCTTTTATCCATCCGCCAACTTATCAAGTACAGTCCTGCCATTATTTAGAGATATTAAACCCTACCATAAAAGAAATTTAGCCAGATTAACTAGTACACCATCATCAAGCAGCTCCGGACAACAGCCCTCTACGCGCTAAACAACATCAGGAAACTAATCGGTCCCTAACACTACCTTTAAGCTTTGTTCTCCAATATAATTCAACTGTAGTCAGGTTTCCCCCTATCTATATCTTTTGTGATAGAACTCGAAAGTTACCTCTTCATTAGCTCACCTGCCATCGCTCGACTCCCTCGAATCTAAGACAAAGTGATGATGATGCGGGAAAAATATGAGTGCATTGTGGCTAATAGCAACCAGTAGACTGACCAGATTCCTCTCCTTTTGCATAAGTCCTTTTTGACGATGTTCAGGAGCATACTGGAAATACCTTAGAAAAATATGGAGGTGGTGATGCTGATTATGAATCGAATAACATAAGCCATGAACACTCCTCTGCTGGCCAAGGATGCAAGATAAGTGTTCTAATTAGGGTGCAGGCACAATGCCTCCATCTTGTACTCAAGAATTCAAGAAATTCTGAGGTTCGTCCTCAGTCAACCGCCTACCACCTCGCTCTCCCTTGGCCTGCTGAGAGTGGCCCTGGTTGACAAAGCAGGAGCAGTAGATTACATCGGCCCCTTGATCATGAAGCTTCACAGCAACTGCCAAAGCAGTATCTTTCGAAAGGATAGCTTTTCCTGTCTCTGCGTCATAATGAGTTAGCTCCAGAAAGAGAAAGATATATAACGTTTGGATCTGTTGCTCAGAAATTACATGCAATCAGCCCTGAATTTGCTTTTGAAAATCATTGGGCAGCCCAGCTAAAATGGAGAAGACAAAAACGATGAGGTGGAAAAAATAGTTAAACTGCTAAAGCACATCATGAGAATCCTCAAGGCACAGTTTGAGGAGTTCCTCCTCCCACTATTTCAGACAGTCCATGCATCTTTCCTAAGCAATCCGATTTGCTCCCTCATTTACCTTGTTGAGGTAGCGATCACTGTCTTTTGCCCTCTTGAAAATGGTCTAAACATCATCGTTCCCATATATTAAAATTTCACGAGCAATGCTCTGAACCACTATCAGAGGCACCCAGTCGACAGCTACATTTATCTGACTGAAGACCTTTTAGGCATGAACCAAAGGATCATCCATTACTACGCCGATATTGTCACTAACAGCAGCATGTTTCCCATGCTCTTCTAGTTCGTCAGGAAGGAGTGTCTCAACTCCAAGCAACAGTAAATTCTCAAGGCAGCAGACAGGTTCTACCAATCACTCTTCAAGATATACTGGGAAGGAAACCACAGAATCGTAGAGGACGAGGTCCTACCCACCTTGACCAATGAAATCACCAAGCACAATTTGAAGGTGGAAATCCTTCGACATTCCTCCTACCTCCTCAGTCACTTCCTTTAGCAACTGGCCAATATTGAGCTGAAAAGCCACCAGTAGGCTCTTTTGGACACCATCATTGCATAGATAAAGGCCTTTCCCTAAGAAAATGTGAGCATTTGGGTACCTTAACTTCAAAAAGTACCATCAGATATTTTGCTGATTTAAGACAAATAGCATATATTGAAACTACTGAATTAGGTACAGGAAAATAGCAGGAATGGAACGGATACGACTGATGATGAGTCTGAGCTAGAAGGTTACCTGAAGCTCATGATAAAAAGATATGACTTATCCTGCAAGAGAAAAGGTACCGTACAGTCTTTCATGGAAAATAACTCCCATTAATGATCCTTGATAGTATGCCTACTGTCAATATATTTTACTTATAATAATAACGTGATGATTCGTCCACTCCCAATCATAATGCTTATGGCGACAGTACTACTCATACTACCTTTGAGCAAGGCAACAGGTTGTTCGGTTTATGCATAAACAGAAATATGCGCCCACTGCCTTCCGGGATACTTTCTGACCACCAACTATACCTGTTCTTCTTGCATGTCTGGCTGCCTACAATGCATCACTACAGCCAACTGCGTCCTTTGCACCTCAAACTTCACCCTTATCGATAATATATGTACCCCTGGGCCTCCTCATTGTCTGATAGTCAACAACAGCAACTGCCAGAGATGTGCTATAGGCTATGAACTCACCACTAACAATACTTGCCGAGTCTGTCCCAACTTTTGTGCCCAATGTAACTAAGGTATATGCATTACCTGCAACTACGGCTTCGGAACAGCAGCTAATGACAGTCAGTGCTTGCTTTGTGGAAACAACTGTTCATAATGTCAGCAAGATAACAACACTGGAAATATGCTCTGTACTCTCTGTATGGAAGGTTTCTACACAACAGCAGATAATGGCTGTCAGGCCTGTCCAGAGCAATGCGAGGTGTGCAAGGCGTATGGCTGCCAGAGTTGCAGTTTGGGATACTATATTCAGGGGCTGACTTGTTAAGCCTGCCCTCAAGGGTGTTTCGACTGCTAAGCTTAGGATAATTGTACCTCATGCAATGATGGCTACTTTTATCAGAACACCCTCATCCCACTGCAAAATGCATGCATGCCTTGCCTAGAGAATTGCATGAGCTGCCCTGACAGTAATAGTTGTGAACAGTGTGAACCTTCTTATTACCTCAGCAGTAATTCTAGCTGCGCCCTTTGTGACCTCTTCTGTCTCAACTGCCTAGCTCCCTCGCAATGCACAGAATGCCTGCCATCTTACTACCAACTCAATGGACTGTGCGAGCTATGCCCCTAACCTTGTGCCTCATGTTAAGATCCCACCACTTGCTCTAGTTGTGTATCTAATCAGTATCTTTTACAGTACGGTCAATGCATCGGATGTGGACAGGTGATCGAGGGATGCCTTAACTGCTCATCCTCAACATTGTGTATTAATTGCAATGAAGGCTATTAGCTGGAGTAGGGAAGGTGTGTCACAAACAGTGGACTCACTGCAGGATGGATCGTGGTGATCGTGCTGGCTTCTCTTTTGCTGATTGGAGCCATCGGAGCAGGTGTTTACTTTTTGTGGAGAAGACGTCGAGGTTTCATGGGAGGAGACCAGCCAGGCCAAAGCAGTCAGCTTAGAGCCACCTACTACTAAATTCCTTGAAGATGAAACAATTTTTTTATTGAGCATTTCAGAATGATCCGAATACTTATAACAGATAGATATAACAGTAACAGATATTGAAATCATTTCAGCCCAACAGTCCCCTGACCGCCTCCACTCTCCATCTCATTTCATCATCAACAACACCCTCCATCCTTCCGTTATTTACCACCCACACGCACGCCATTGCCAACATGCTACCACCTCCCATCCACAATGGCTCGTTGGTTACACTATGCAAGCACAGCCTCAACAATTCCTGCCTGCTCTAGCCCTTCAGCTCATAGCGGAGAGCCAACAACTATGCAAAATGACAGGGAAGAGCTCTTGATAGATTGTAGTCGAGATGGAAAAGAACGAGTGCTTCTAGCTTGAGAATATTCTCTGGAAGGACCTGCTGGATTGGGTCCAAACTGATGAAACATACAGCCTGAGGAGGGTAGAGTTCTTCTAGCTTGGCAGCAATATACAGAGATGTGGCAGCTTTCAGAGCAGAGTGATATCTCTCAAAGGGGGTAGCCGTGCATATTCTGTGGAATAAGTCAAATGCTCTGAACTGCGTCTACAGCTGTAGACCCAGCCTGTTGCAGTGGCTGCTGATTAAGGTGATCCCTCTGGCTCTTTGTGCGGGTCCAAAGTAACCAGAATAATTCAGAGGAGGTATAGGAAACTTGCCTTCGAGGTCAAGGAGGTGCTCCCCGATGCTTTCAAGGTATTCCCATAGTTGTCCCAACTCATTCTAGAGCCTCTTCTCGGAGGGGGCCGAAGCTGGCAAAAAGTCACTCAAATCAAATGAGCGGCGAACTGGAGCCACTGAGGATTCTGAAGCAAGAGTCTTGGGTGTCACGTTCTGAATGTTGGTAAAAATACCTGAGAATTGATTCTTGAGAAGGCTCGGGTTGGCTGGAGGTCTCCATCAGATGTAGGCTTGCTTCGGCGGGCATTCCGCGTGTTTCTTTTGCGGATATGGTGAGAGTTTTGTGAAGTTTTGTGTGTGTTTTTGAGAGCAGAGGTCTGTTAGATGTCCTCATGGGCTACAAACCCAGTCTGCTAAGCTAGTGTCTCTCCTCCTCTCATCCCAATTCAAATGCCAATTATTTAAATAATATCAACCCTCAACGACAGTCGCCTTTCAACAAACTCCTCAGACTGTTGACTCTTTTTCAGGACTTCTGGTGAAGGTGGCAGCAGGACCATCACATTTTTGCCCGCGTGTTGTTGGTTTCTACTGATCTTGAGGAGGAATGGATATTGGCGGTCTGCAGGCGGAAGAAGGGAGTCAAAGGGCAGGGTTTGGTTGAGAGGGATAAGGATAAAGAAGGGTAGTTGCAAGGGTCTCCTGACACCCTAAAAATATTGACTCGATAGTAATCTTCCCCCTTCCCCTTCACAATACTTTAATTCAAATTATATAAACCAAAAAATGCTACTATCAATCCTGCCTCTTCAGCACCAATTGCAGCCCTTGAAGATAGCACTTGAAATTCTGCAAACAGTTTTCCTCGCTCTCGTAAATTCCAGCCTGTAGAACCACCGATAGATCAGGCCTTATGTTGATCTTCAGTATACCCTCATAGGACTACTGGATTATGACCTCAGCGTAGAGCTAGAAGTCAGTTATACTGCCGGATGTTGCAAATTCAGAGTAACTGGTGTTTTCGGACAGAGCAGGGATGAAATGCTTGATCTGGTCAGGAGGAAAACTCGGACAAAGGGGAAAACTCTCAGTCTTGAGAATTTTGACACAGTCAGCCCATTCAGTGGCGTATTTGCTTGCAGGAATGTCGTAGTAGGTTACCATTTGTAGTACAGAATTGGGCAGATAGGCAGCCAAATGCTGAGGCTCTCCTTGATAACTGTAGGACAGGTGCATGCTGACATGGCTAAAAGGCAGACCCTTTGCCACGTTCAGGACCTACATTTTGCTTTGAGACCCAGGATAGATGCTATCCTCGACCACCTGAGGATTGGTGTAAACAAGGCTTTGCCTGTCTCCTCTAAACTGGAGATTGAGCATCGTCAGGACAGACGAGGTCTTGTTTCCAAAGTAGAATTAATAGAGCAAGAGTGAGCTGAATTTGTCCACTTTTTAGTATATTTGTGACGACTTGAACCCTATTTGAACTTTTTCATCCTAGTACAGGATGTAGTTAGTCTTGAAATGGCTAGCCTTAAATCTCCTATGCCCCTGGATCCTTAAGATGCCCTCACTTAAAGTGTAAGCCTCCCTTGATTCTGGGACAAACTATCCTTAGTAGTCCCGAGACCTAATATGAGGATTGGGTGGCGCCAAGAAGATTCCCTTAAGGTTGACTGTGCTTCTACTTACTGAACTACCCACAAACCTAGACTTGTTAAAGTTTGAAACGGCCATTGGGTTACGCTTCTTGACTCCTACAGTGCTCATTCTAGATTTCGAAAGTGACCGTGCCACGCTGCTGAACAGCTCAACAGGCTCTCTGGATCTGCTCTCGTACTTCGACATTATCATGTCTAGAGCCTTCTCAGCCTCGCTAAACCTGTTCTATCTATCATATGCCTTCGAAGAGGCCTTCTTCACCATATTGCCCACAGCTTCCTTCTTAGATAGCTCACTCCTTTCCATCGATGACTTGGAAGGGGGTAGACTAGATTTGGTCTTGTTTACTGCTGCCTTCTGGATTTCTGCAACTTTTGCCTCAATCGAAGGCTCTTGTTTGGGCGGCGGGACGGGAGGCCTTGAAGTTTGTTTGCTCATTTCGAATATTTTTTCATAGGCGATGTTATACCCTGAAGTATAGGTACTATAGTCATTGTTTTTGGCGTGGAGGTTGTAAAGTCCTTTTTCTTCCTCGAAGAATGCGATGAGTTTGAAGCAGAGGTCGAGAATATCGGTGTCCTGACCGTTGAGCATTTCCTCCTGGTTGGTCTGTAGTTTCTCATAATCCTTCTAGAACTTAATGTGATGGCTGTGGATCTCTCTTTGTAACTAATCAATATCGTCGACGTCCTCAAAGACTCCCAGCAGGCTGTCGATCTTATCGAACATAAACTTGATTTCAGCAGCTGAGTCAATTAACATCTACCATATTTAAGCTTAGGTTATCTACCCTTATTGGAGCCGGCTGGTGCCACCTCTTGTCTGGTAGCAGTCTTGTTCGTTTCGATTTTGACCTCCTCGCCTCCTGGAGTCGCAGAGCCGCCCTGTTGCTTACCATCCTTTTTGTTGTCGTAGTAGATGTACTGCTTTGGTAATACCAGTCGTGCTTCGTTGAGTTTACTGATAGTTTATGTAAATCTATTCGGCTTATCCTTGTTCTTCCCGAATCGACTACTCCATACCACCAATGATTCCAAGATGATTCGCATGAAATCGTTACCTGTTTTCTTGTCACCAGGAAACAAAGTTTTTCCCTTCTCTTCGACAGGCTTCCTTGGATCGGTCGTCAAGGCTATTTTTTCTAACTAGGCGTAGAGAGGAGATTTCGAAAAAGGACCAAATATCTTCTTAACGATCTGCTACTTGAGAGACAGCTCGCGAAGCATCTGTTTGAGGGGAGAAATACATAGATGGTGAGAAATTTAGTTTTCGGGGAGACTGATGGACTCTAGAGATTGTTGAGACAGCCCTGAAAGAATTAGTTGGACAGGGACACTTTGATCCCCTTTTCGTCAAGTGCCATATCGACAAAGAGATCGATGACGGTGGACGCTGCGTCCTAGTCCGCTAGCTCCTTGATATCGATGAAGAACTCGTTCATTTAAATCCACTTACGAATAAAGTTTATAACCAAGAGCCACAGTCAGCCAACTGACCTACATCAAGAATACATATGCCTCTTGACATTTTTGGCATACCTGACGATTGTTATGTTGGATGTATATTAATATTCATAGTAAATGGGCAGTCAATGCTGTGTCGAGTAAAATACGACCACAGGCTTTGAACAAGTCCAACCTAGCTTCAAAAAATATCCAGGGCAGCCATACTCCACCATCGTCAGCCACAGCGCACCGCCCTACACCATGATAGTCCCCCGCACCATCCCCAATAACTATGGCTCTTCAGCCAACTAAAATTTATCAGAATAGCCCCCAAAATAGATGCCCAACTAGAAGACTGACGGCAACAGTAAAGCTATATACTCTTTCAAGAAGAAAGCTACTCTTGAGGAACCTCAGGTGAATGTACTGTTGAGTGAAAGGGACAGACGACACTCGGGAACAGAATCAGTCTACACTCGACTCAACGGCTATGATTATCATTTTATGGTCATAGCACCCTCAGTCGACAACGAATCTGTAATTCAGAGACTCTAGCACTAGGACCCACACGCGGGCATGTTTTCAGGGATTCCAAACATATAATTCAATTCACAACTCGGCCAGCGTTCTTCCTATTCCTTTCAACAGCAACAACCACCTTTGAGGCCTCATAGCCAGAGTCTTTTCTACAAGAGAAGCAACAGCTAGCTAAGGTGATGTCTATAGTTTTAATAGCTGATAGAACAATTATAGAGGGAAGGAGAAGTACTCTGTGAGTGTTGACTGTGCAAGGCTGGGGTTGCTCTTTGTCTGGTCAGAATAGGATGGGGTAGGAGATAAAAGGGTTTGACTTCTTTTTATAATTTAAGCTATGAATCTGTTTACAGGACTGATGGGTGGGCCCAATGTTGCTCAGCAACGCCCGGGCCCCATGCGTATCAACTTCTTCAAAGAGTAAGTCAAAGTATATCCAGGCTGAGAGTCTACCCTGCCAGCTTTGCCTTCCGAGAGGACATCGAGAAAGGGGACAAAATATTGCTACCTTCATCGGCACTCAACGAGCTGTACCCTTTGCTGAGCTCCAAGAACAGAGACCCAATGATTTTTTGCCTGAAAAACGGCTCGAAGATGACATATTGTGGAGTGCTGGAGTTCGTGGCCGAGGAAGGATTGTGCTATATTCCAACGTGGATGTTCAAAATGCTGAAATTTCCCGAACCAGGAAGCCCAGCAACGGTTGCCTTGGTGCCTGACCTCAAGAAAAAATATGGACACGTACGGCACATGATCAAACTACAACCGCATCAGACCAAGTTCATCGAACTAAACAACCCAAAAGCCGTTTTGGAGTATCAACTGAGAAACTTCACTTGCTTACATGAAGAAGACACCATCACGATTGAAGTCTTTGGAGATAAGTTCGAAATCGACATCCTCGAGATTCGCCCCAAAAACGAGTACAATGCCATCTGCATCATCGAAGCTGATGTCGACGTCGATTTTGCTCCTCCGCTTGATTACATCGAGCCAACACCTGCCCAAATGAATAGAACAGCAAGCGTATCTGATGAAGACCCAAAAAAAAAAAATGACCCCTTCGCAGGCCAAGGCATGAGAATCGATGAGAAGACAGTCAACCCAGCGAGGAAGGGTTCCAATCACCAAATGGCGCCTGAGGAAGAAGAGTATGACCCCCGGAAACACAGAATCTATAGAGGCGTGCGGAAGACATCTGTGGAGTGGACGGGCCAAGGAACGAAGATCGGTGTACCTCAGGGCGTGAGAAAGAGGTGAGGGCGAGTTGATAGGCTGGTAAATAAAAAATTGAATTTTAATTGGATAGCTATTAATTATTGATGTTGGTCCGCAATCTTCTTAAAAGAGGACTGAATTACGCCTTCAGCTCTGCTCAGGCGGCCTCCCTCAAAAAGGGACAAATTTCTCAAGTACTACTATAGCGATCAAGGTCATCGGTGCCGTCGTTGACGTGCAGTTCGAAGGGGATATTCCTCCCATCCTCAATGCTCTTGAAGTTCAAGGTGTCGACCACAGACTAGTACTCGAGGTTGCCCAGCATTTGGGTGACTCAAGAGTTAGAACAATCGCCATGGACTCCACCGAAGGTCTCGTCAGAGGGCAGGAAGTCGCTGATACCGGATCTCCCATTAGTATCCCCGTTGGTCCCGAAACCCTCGGCAGAATCATGAATGTGATTGGTGATCCCATCGACGAAAGAGGACCCATCGAAACTAAGATCAGATACCCTATTCATAGAGAAGCTCCCGCATTTGACGAGCAAGGCTCAGGAGCTGAAATTCTTATCACTGGTATCAAGGTCGTCGACTTGTTGGCCCCTTACGCAAGAGGAGGTAAAATCGGACTGTTCGGTGGTGCCGGTGTCGGAAAGACTGTCGTCATCCAGGAGCTTATTAACAACGTCGCCAAGGCCCATGGTGGATACTCAGTGTTTGCAGGTGTCGGCGAGCGAACAAGAGAGGGTAACGATCTCTACCACGAAATGATTGAATCCGGTGTCATCAAGATTGACCAGCCCGGATCTCGATGCGCTCTCATCTACGGTCAAATGAACGAACCCCCAGGAGCTAGAGCCAGAGTTGGATTGACCGGGCTCACTGTCGCTGAGTACTTCAGAGACGAAGAGGGTAAGGACGTGCTGCTCTTTATCGACAACATTTTTAGATTCACTCAGGCATGCTCAGAAGTGTCTGCCTTGCTTGGTCGTATTCCCTCAGCTGTGGGATATCAGCCTACCCTCGCTACTGATTTGGGTGCCCTTCAAGAAAGAATCACTACCACCAAAAAAGGCTCTATCACATCCGTCCAAGCCATCTACGTGCCTGCTGACGATTTGACTGATCCTGCCCCTGCCACAACCTTCGCTTTCTTGGATGCCACTACTGTGCTGTCCCGAGCCTTGACTGAGTTGGGTATCTACCCTGCTGTCGATCCTCTCGACTCCACTTCTCGTATGTTGGACCCCGTCATTGTCGGAGAGAGGCATTACTCAGTTGCTAGAGGTGTGCAAAAACTCCTCCAGGATTACAAATCCCTTCAGGATATCATCGCCATTTTGGGCATGGACGAACTCTCAGAGGATGACAAACTGACTGTGGCCAGAGCCAGAAAGATCCAGAAATTCCTTTCCCAGCCTTTCTTCATGAGCTAGATCTTCACAGGCAGAAAGGGTAAACTGGTTCAGCTGAAGGACACTATTGACGGTTTCGCTGCTCTTTTGGAGGGCAAGGGAGACGACTACCCCGAGGCTGCCTTCTATATGCAGGGTACTCTGGAGGATGCCTTCGAGGAAGGAAAGAGACTCGCTCTTCAGGCCACTAAGAAATGATGACATTGAAACCAACTTTTAAACTATTCAAATATGAATTAATCATAATTTTGAATATATTATGTCCAAGGTCAACCCTCATCAACTCAAAGTCTTCGAATAAGGTATAACTCGGCTCATCCAGACAAGTACCTTGACCCACACCATCACGAGCACGATAATGACGACTCATATGAGTCCATCTCCGACGACGAGGTCGAATTCCCACCGCAAAAGGGGCACTTCCAGCGCTCAGAGAAGCAAGAGAGCAAGCTGGAAGATGGCTAATATAACTAAACACATTACGCGTATTAAGTTGCTGAGTCAGGACCCTCAAGGAGCTGATCGAAAAATTAAACGATGAGGATCATAGTGAAGACTAGGGCATAGAAGACTACAAAATTGGAGGGTACATACATTATAATTTAGTTATCACCCCTGCCACATCGGAGAGGTCCTCATGAACAGGTACGTTCTCATCCAAAAATTGGGATGGGGACATTTCTCTACAGTCTGGCTAGCCCGCGATTTCAAGTACAACAACTACGTTGCCGTCAAGATCATGAAGAGCTCTCCTCACTATTTGGAGGCCTCTTACGACTAAGTAAGCCCCTCTATAACCAAGAAAGGTTGAAATCCTGCAAAAAGTGGCCAGTTATGCATATCATCCCTAGTGGATTAAATCACTAAAACAATACGAGCCCCAAAAAGCACAGTTCGACCGCGATGACAGCCACGTTCTCAACCTGCTCAACTCCTTCCTCTACAAAGGACCCTACGGTAACCATTTCTGCATGGTCTTCTAAATTCTCGGAGTCAATCTGCTTGAAGTCCTCAAACGCTATGACTACAAGGGTCTGCCTCTCGATCTCGTCAAATAAATAACCAGGCAAGTGCTTATGGGTTTGGACTTCCTCAACAGAATATGCAGAGTCATCCATACTGACCTCAAGCCTGAAAATGTGCTACTATGCCTTACAGATGACGAGATCAAGCAAATCGTTGATAGTGGTCAACTTGCCAGTAGAGATCTTTACCGCGATAGACTGCAACTGTACAGATAAAATTACAACCTTGGGCCAGTCGACGCCTCATAGGACGAGGAAGTGGAGTTCTGTCCTCCTCAGAAGAAAACTGATATCAAGGCGAAAAGAGTTGATGACTCTGACTATGACTCGGAGAGCTAATTCGGGCAGCTGTCGACAAGAATATCAGAGTTGAAATCCAAGCTGGAGGATCCTAATCTCAATAGAAACCAGAGAAAGAATTGCAGAAGAAAACTCAAGAAAATGGAGGAGAAGCTGGAGAAAGAACCGACTTTTCTGCCTAAATCCTAGCTCAAGTAGAAATAATTCAATGCTGAGAAAAAAAACAGCAAAAGAATCAAGAAAAGTGCTAAGGACTTGTTCAGTGCTTTTTCTACCAAGTTGGTTCTTGACAAGGGGCCTAAGCTGGAGAAAGGCTTCAAGGTCAAGATTGCCGATCTAGGAAATGCTTGCTGGGAACACCACCACTTTGCAACCTAAATCCAGACCAGACAGTACAGAGGCCCTGAAGTTCTGACGGGCTCTAAGTACAACCTCACCGCTGATATGTGGTCTTTGGCTTGTATGACATTTTAGATGCTGACAGGAGAGCTTCTCTTCAATCCGAGAAAGGACAACAACGATTCTTTTGGCAAGAATGACGACCATCTTGCCCAGATGATGTAGTTGCTGGGAAGGTTTCCCAAGAAGTTTACCTGCAGAGGACTCAAGAACAAAAAATACTTCTCAAAAGATGGAAACCTCGTCAGAATTCCGAAACTTCAGAACTGGAGTCTCAAAGATGTCATGATCGCCAAGTATATTTTCATCTAGCTAGATATCGCTTCACCGAGGAACAGGCCAAGTTTTTTGAAGAATTCATGAGCCCCATGCTTAACTGCTACCCTTAGCGCCGATTACTATCAGATGTCATGCTCCATCATCCTTGGCTGACCTCCTAGACCCCCGAAAATTACTACATGTACTCATGCCGGCATTCAGGAGCTAGGAGGAACACAAAAAGATCAAGGCTGAGCGATATGATCTTGATATTCAGAAAGACGAGGTGTATCAATACTAGTCCGAGAACGAGGATGGGTAAACTGAGGACAATGGTGGGAATGACTCTTCGGACGACTAATTTTTCGAGTACGAGAAGGTAGGAGACATTCGCTACATTGATCGCAGTTTCATGGATCTAGGATATATCGGCTACGGCGAGGGCATCTTCCTGGAGAAATTAGATTTTGGCCCCAACTGGCAATTCGAACCCTGATGCATACATCCAACATCATTCATATAATATACTCACTGAACCCAGTCAAAAACATCCCATATAAAATCATTTCTTGTCTATAAAGGAAGGCAATTGTTTGGGAGTCTCGAACTCGAATGAAGATGATTACGATTATATCATATGAGGAAGTGGAGGAGGGGGAGGCAGTTACTTTCCCTTCCTATGTGACTCTCTTTCTGGAGTCGACTTCTAACTACCTCTTCTTTAGCTTCTGTCTTTTTTGATTTCTTCTGTATCTCCTTTGACTTTCTTTCGGGCTGAAGGCTCCTCTTCTTCTGATGATTCATCTTCTGAGCTCTACTATTATTCCTGGCTATAATCATCCTCATCATCCTATTCATTATCGTCTCCATCGTTGAGCATCTCTGCCCAGCTAACTTTCTTCTTGGCATATTTGCCTTTCCTATCATTTTACTAACTTTCTGGCTCAGAGTCACCATCAGATTCATCATCTTCCTTGGCCGAAAAGCTCTAGTCATCATCTTACTAATCAGAATCCTCTTGGCCAGCTTTTTACAGCATCGATAGTAAACTTTCCTTCTTGCCTTTGCTCTCTTCCTGGGATTTATTTCTTTGTTTCTACTATTTAACTCTTTTTGACTGAATAGCTCTGGGTTGTATATCTCTCTTGCTTTTTCTGAGTTATATTGTCACCTTTGTGCCATTTCCGATGGCTTACCTTGTGACAATGATCGATGGGTCAGCTTCTCCTTTGTGCTTATCCTAGCCAGCTTCTCTTTCATAGTACCCCAGTATGTGGACTTCTCCATCTACAGCTCTTAATTGCTCTCCTTTGTCGCTACTTAGCTTGAGCTTGATAAAACAGGAATAGTTTTATGCTTTTCCCTTTTCGAGGTTAGCAATCAGGATCGGCTTGTCATTGGTATTCGATTGAAGGAATAATCTTGTTTTCTGCATCAGGAGGAAGGTACTTGTGAAGGGGAGGGAAGCGTGAAGTTGGTGAGTATGAGTGTGACTGGCTCTGATGCTGTGAGAGTGATTGTTTGGTTCGACTCAATGTTGACCGCGAAGGCCATTATAATTATAGTGAATGCGTCCTTTTTGATAAATCAATCGGCAATATCATTAAGAGCCAAGCATATGACCCCTTTCTCATGTCCTTTCAACGTCTGGACCAGCTCCCCTTTTTCCACGTCCCATAGCTTGATGGTTTGGTCTGTGCTGCATGTAATCAGATAGGCCTCATCGCATGAAAACTGGCAGTCCCAGACCCACTTTAGATGGCCCTTCAGAGTCTTGTGTTCAGTTATTGAAAAGTTATCGTTCTCCATGTTTACCCTGAACAGCTTGATCTTTTTGTCGGCCGAGCAAGTGGCCAGGTATTTGTTGTTGGGAGATATTTGCATCTTGAGAATGTAGTCATCGTGAACCTTTATGGGCTTAGGATTCTTTTTGGTCATGTGCTCGCTGAAAAGATTGATGAAACCTTCGTTGTCGCCATACGCCATTCTTTAAAGAGTATCGCTCATTGTGATTGTCCTGATGCTGTGTTAAGACTATAAGGTGGTTTTGTGCTCATTGTCCTTGTATAGGTCCCATTTTGTGACCGCGCCTCCCTCGTCTCCAAACACGATTGAGCCCTTGTTCGGGTGCAAAGCTGCGCAGTTGATTGGTCTGCTGTTTTTATGCTCTTTTATTACATTTTTGACTTTCAGATCGAAAATTCTCAGCCCCCCATCCTCACAAGCCGTATAGATGATTTTGTCGTCATTGCCGAAGCAACCGACAGCATTGACATTTCCCTTGAATGCATTGTCTAGGGACCTGATGGGAGTGTTTGGTTTGCTTATATCGATGATCTTGACTGCATTGTACATTCCCACTATGATCTTGTCCTTTTTGTCAGTTATCTGCAGGGAAATGGGGGCAGAGTCGAGCTTAATAGTTTCGTTGGGATTGTGGTTATTGGTGGAGGGGTCCCAAAAGCGGACAGTATTGTCATATGAACCACTCGCTAGCTTCAGACTCATAAAGTTGACTGCTAAGATATTAAATTTAATAGCAAATCATTGAAATTAATGCTTGCCATTTACCGAAAATAAGATTGATTTAGAAAGTGACTATAGATGTAGGAGCTGAGACAAAGGTGGCTGACGTGTCTAAAGAAGGAAGAAGTCAGTGGATGAGAGAGTGAGGAATGGCCTGGTAGAATAATGAGGGTAAGTGAGGATATTACTTTAAATATGAAGTATTTAGAATATTGCCCGAAATGTGGAAATTCCCATGAAGGCAGCTGCTCGACCGAAGCTGTATATTTTTACTGGTTCCCACAAAACAAGTACTGCCTCCCACAAGAGGTGTCCATCTGCGGGGACTGGTCAAGATGGCAACGCAAATAAAAAATGAACAAAGTAACCCCTTCATCCGGAAATTCATACTTCTCCATCCTCCTGGCCCTCAGTGAAGGCACCCATTTATACAAGTACATCGTGGATGGAACCTGGACACACGACCCCTCTGTTCCCACAGTTCCCAATGAGTTTGGTTCACTGAACAACATAGCCGAGGTATAAAAATTCTGATAGCAGATTCTTCCGAAGAAGAGTTACACAAAGAAAGAATCGGGGCAATCGGTGAAACTGACATCCAACTACTACTGTTTTTAAGGTTTGAAAATAATAGGATCCTGGGATAACTGGGCCTAGGAGCATCTAATGACCCTCACCTACAATCCCCTCAAAAAAATACACAGTAGTAAGCCTACCCTCACTCAGCTAGATAGAACTCGACCTCAAAGCCACAAACACATACTAATTTATCTTCAAGCACAAACAGCAGTACCTGGTTGATTAGAAGTATCCCACTGTTACCAACCCATTTGGAACCCTCAACAACTTCACGATAGTCTACGCCAACAAGATCAGATCAGACACTCCTCGAAACGTATAAGCCAGTCCCCGGCCTCTTTCAGGTGCAGAGAGAGAACGACCAGCCAAGGAGATAAAAGGAAATGTATTTAGTTGGAGGAAGGTCGGTTAGAAAGTCAAGCTTCCTTACGAGAGGATCTAGGGACACACTATATGCTGCGTGGGGGAGTATATTTACATCTTCGGAGGTAGGTTATATCTGATGCAGGAAAGAGCAGAAGCGAGTACATCAACACCCTGATAAAAATCAACTCTTCCTTCGATAAACTATAGTACCTCGACGCTGTCCCTGATGGCCGAGCCTCACATCAGATGAAAGTTTACGGAAATAAAATATTGGTATACGGAGGAAACAACCAAGATATACTCGACGACTACAATGTCTTCAACGTCTCTGACAACCGGTGGCAAAATCCTCAAAAAATACCAAAATCCAAGGTCAACAAATGGGAAAGGCATTCCTGCGTCCTCTACGAATCTCTTCTGGTCTTCTTTGGAGGATGCTACAGCGCTTAGAATATCGAGATTTAATAGCTGAGCGATCAGATAGAGGTCCTTGATTTGGAAAAAATGAGCTGGGTAGAGTCAATAAAGTTAGATGGGGAGCATCCACGGCCAAGGTTTGCACATGCTGCCGACCTCCTCAAATCCCACATGTACATTTTTGGAGGAGTTACAGACATTCCAACGTACTTTCTCTTTCACTTAGAAACACCAAAGCTAACGACCTCTGGAAAATCAACCTTATGAACGTGAACAGTATGCAATGGATTCAGGTGAAACCTAAAGGAACTCCTCCTCAACCCCGTCACGGGCATACTCTCAACGCTCTCAAGAACCTGCTTATAGTGTTTGGAGGTGTCAGCTAGCGTCAGGAGTACCTCAATGATGTGGGCATATACAATTCCCTTACTAATTAGTGGTACAATGCTGCTCAAATAGGATGGTTCCCTATGTGCAAGGATCGATTCCCATAGCCAGGTACAACCATGCTTCCGCAAACCTCTTCAACAACTCCATTGTCATTTTTGGAGGAAAGACCCAAGACCG
>Ga0100378_1001067_pt1 | contig 29657 bp, 28 predicted proteins | sample CryGeymeta201502_FD_81535 | JGI IMG/M metagenome (GOLD analysis project Ga0100378, IMG submission 81535) | Groundwater microbial communities from Crystal Geyser aquifers in Utah, USA - Crystal Geyser metaG 2015-02 | ecosystem: Environmental > Aquatic > Deep subsurface > Groundwater | place: USA... | reverse complement strand
GGAATTATTAATAACCTCTCAAAATAGCCTTATTAAAAGTTATAAGCACAAAATAAGATACCTTACTGATTTAGTGACACAAGCAGTAGCTTGATGGAGATAAAATAGTAAAGTCAAACTTAGGACAAAACAAAAATCCTTTAGGAGTCATTTCCTTCCATTTCAAAATACGCTCTTCGGGTGGAATTTGATAATGCGTTACATTGAGTTCGATAGAATCAAATTGACGAGAATAATGATACAAAAAATCAGACGGTTTTGCTTTTTGTGGATACCAAGTTCATTTCCATTCAGGCGTTCCCCAAACAGGCGCAGCAACACGAATAATTGGGTTTTCTCTACGTTCTAATTTTGATAAAAAGGCTTCTGTTTCTAGGTGGTCGTCTGGTAGCGTAAAATCCACATTTTTTATATTTTCTAACTTTCCAAATTCCATAATTGAATGATTTTTTGTAACTTTTATTTTAATTATCAGACACTTCTCAAAGTGTCAGATAATTTACCTGTCTATGAAAAGTAAAATCTATTCTGAAATAGAATGTTTTGATAAAAAATGCTGTATTATCTCAATTATAAAACTTTAGCTATAAAAAACGATTGTATTTGTGTAATTTTGGGTATTATTATCCTAATAATTCTGACAAAAATAATTTTTTAAATCAATCTTTAATGAAAAAAATACTACTACAATTTACTTTTCTGCTACTTTGTGTTTTTACACTTACTTCTTGTTTTGAGCTTCGTGAAGAAGTCTATATCAAAAAAGATGGTTCGGGAACTTACTCCCTAACCGTAGATTTAAGTGGAAGAAAACAAGAAATAGCCGTTACTACTTCGCTTACTGACTCTACCAATGAAGAAAAAAACTTTGTTGCCAATATTGAAAATGTAATTCAAAAAAGTAGTGAGAGTTTTTCCGAAATTGGAGGAATTACACACGTTGAATACAATACAGATTACGAAAATTACTTGACAGGTTTTAGCTTTGATTTTGATAATGTAGAATCGCTTACGGCTGCTCTCAATCAACTCAATACCGAACCTGCGCCGTCCAAACCTGCTTTTGAATTTTCGAAGAGAACTTTTGAAAGAAATAATACACACTATCTCCAGCCACTTTTAGATAGAGCAAAAGAACGTCAAAAAATGGCAGAAGATGAAGCAACAAAACGTTTTCAAGATTATGTTTTTGAGTCGGCTAATTATGTTTTTATTGTGCGTACAGAAGGTAAAATAAAAAAATATTCAAATAAAAAAGCAACTTATTCTTCTGATGATAAAAATGAAGTAGTTTTGAATTATAGCTTTGCAGAACTTCTTTCTGGTAGAGCGAATTTGGATAATAAAATGAAAATAAGATAAAAAGCTAAGATTTTATGCAAAAGACTCTTTTCAAGGTTACAAAAATGGATTGTCCGTCAGAGGAAAATCTGATACGTATGAAGTTGGATGCTATCTCAAGTATTAAAAATCTTGATTTTGATATTCCGAATCGTGAACTTATTGTTTTTTATGAAGAAGAACAGCAACAAGAAAAAGAAATTGAACGCATAGAAAAAGCCATCTCTGAACTAAACTTAGGAGTAAAAAAAGTAAAAACAGAATACACAGAACAAAATAATTTTACAGAAAATCAAAGGCAAAATAAAGAGCAAAGAAAACTCCTTTGGATTATATTAGCTATTAATTTTGCCTTTTTTATAATTGAAAGTACAACAGGGTTTATTTCTAAATCCATTGGTTTGGTAGCCGATAGCTTGGATATGTTGGCAGATGCCTTTGTGTATGGAATAAGTCTTTTTGCAGTAGGAAAATCACTTATTCAGAAACAAAAAACAGCAAAAATAGCAGGATATTTTCAAATTATTTTGGCTTGTATTGGTTTTATAGAAGTGCTAAGAAGATTTTTGAGGAACAAAGAACTACCCAATTTTCAGACGATGATTATTGTTTCATTTTTGGCGTTACTAGCCAATGGAATTTGTCTTTACTTGATGCAAAAATCAAAAAGTAAAGAAGAAGTACATATAAAAGCAAGTCTAATTTTTACATCAAATGATATAATAATTAATGTAGGAGTGATAATCGCAGGTATTTTGGTAAATTGGTTGGGTTCAAGTCTGCCTGATTTGCTTATCGGAACGATTGTCTTTTTTCTTGTTCTTCAAGGTGCAATACGTATTTTAAAATTGAGTAAATAATGAAGTTACTTATATTCGCTCATTATCTATAATTAATAATTTTCCAGTTCTTATTTATGCTTCCATTTTTTATAAAATTTCTTGCTCGTTTTCCTCTTTGGTTTTTGTATTTAATTTCTGATTTTCTTTTTGTAGTGGTTTATTATGGAAAACTCTATCGTAAAAAAGTAGTTTTGGATAATCTTTATACTGCCTTTCCAGAAAAAACACAGCAAGAAAGAGAGCAAATCGCACGAGCTTTTTACAGAAATTTTTGTGATTTTATCATCGAAGTTTTAAAATCCTTTCATATTTCAAAAGAAGAGATTATTAGACGTACTCGCCCTACACCAGATTCGTTAGAAATAGCCAAAAAAGTAGCCAAAAACAATCAATCTCTTATTGTTTTGGCAACCCATCATTTGAGCTGGGAATGGGTTAGTATGTCTTGCTCGGCAGAACTTGAAACAATCGTTTCGCCTATTTACAAGAAATTAGCTAATAAAGAAATTGATAAATTGATTTATGAAATGCGCTCACAATTTGGTGCAGTTCCATTGGAAATGAGGGTGTCAAATAGAGAAATAGTAAAGCCAACAAAAGTGTCGACAGGGTATGTTTTGGTAGGCGACCAAACTCCAGCAAGGCATAATGCTCAATACTGGACTACCTTTTTTGGAAAAGAAGTTCCTTTTTTTGTGGGAGTGGCTCGTCTTGCACCTCAAGCAAATCTACCAGTTTATTTTTTACGAATTACGAAGCCAAAACGAGGGCATTATTTGTATCATTTAGAACTTTTGAGAAAACCTCCTTACGATAATGTAGATGAAAAAGGAACAGATTTTTCTATCCTTGATGAATATTCAAAACGAATAGAAAAAGCTGTTCGTGAATCGCCTGAAAATTGGCTTTGGACGCATAAGCGTTGGAAACGAGCAAAGAAAGACTAATTTAATGTGAATGTCCAGCCGTTTCAGCCGAAGAAGCATTCAAATAATACGCTCCTTTACTCACAAAAAGAAGCTCAGAAATTGATTTTTGGATGGAATCATCTTTGATAAAAAACTGAAATTCGTCTTCGTTTTGAGCATAAACTTCAATTTTTATTTTATCAAATTCAGTTCCTTTTTCTGTTTTTTGTTTTTGAATAAAGATAAAAAACTCTTCTCCTTCTTGAATCAAGGCATCTTTTGGTAAAGTAGAACGGTCTTGTCCTTCGCTTTCAATCGTTATTTTTCCTAGTGTTCCATCTCTAAGAATGGTAGCTAATTTTTGTTTGATTTCTGCGTGAAGACTTACCGTTTTAGTAATTGCATCAATCGTATTTGAAATGGAATAAACAACTGCCTCAACAGGTTTTGCAGTTGGCGAGTTGTAAGGAATAAAATTTACTTTTTGCCCCTCTTTGATGGCATCAATATCTTTTTCATAGACCAAAATTTCGATATGCAAATGGTCTTCATTCAAAATTTCTACCATAGATTTATTTGCATCTATAAACTCCCCAAGCTGTCCGACAATATTATGTGTCATTCCCGATATAGGCGCAAGAACTGAAAAAGTAGAAGAGATTGAACTCGAAGAAAGTGATTTTGTAGATAAATTTATCATTTGAAGTTGAGCCTGCAAGCCTGCTTTTTGCGCCTTTGCCATGTCTAATTCGGCTTGTGCTTGTTGCACAATTTTTTGAGTGGTGGCATCTTGTGTTTGCAAACTTTTTTGGCGTTCCAAATCCGATTCCAACATCGTCAGACGAGCCGAAACAGTCAAATATTCTTGTTGCATTTTGAGTGCCTCTGGGTTTTCAAGAATGGCAATCGTTTGTCCTTTTTTGACATAATCGCCTTCATGAATCAAAATTTGTTTTATTTTTCCACCCAAAACACTTCCCACCAAAGCTCTATTTTGAGGAGGTAAATGGATTGTTCCTGTTGCTTCAATGACTTTTGGAATTGATTTTAAAGAAGACTTTGTTAGTTCAAGTCCTAATTTTTTGATTTGCTCATCAGAAAAAGAAGTATGATTTTGTTCTTCTGAAACGGTTTTGTTTTCTGTACTAGTTGGCGTAGTTTCTTGTGGCGTGTTTTTTTCACAACTCCAAAAAAGAAGCACAAAACAAGCAAGAAAGGCTGAATAGATGATTTGAGTTTTCATTTCTATTGTATTTTTATATACTCAAACCTATAAGGTTTTGGAAACCTTATAGGTTTAAATGATTGAAAATTTATTTTAGTTATTCAAAAATTCCCACATAGCTAAACTGCTATTGAAATTTTCTAGTGTTTCAAGGTAGGAAAGTGAAGTTTGCAACGTCTGTTGTTGGATTTGAACGAGTTGCAAAACCGAAATTTCGCCTTCTTTGTATCTAATTTGAGCCAACTTAGTAAGTTCTTCGGCTTGTGGAAGTTGCTGCTTTTGATAGCTTTCCAAAATTGTTTGAAGGTTTTGTAATTTCATCAAAACAGCCTTTTTTTCTTCTGAAATCGCATTTTTTTGATAGGCTAATTCATTTTGAGTCTGTACTTCTCTGATTTTGGCAACTTGAATTTTTGAATTGTATTCTCTCCAAACCAAAGGCACAGAAAATCCTGCTTGAAAAACATTATAAACCCCAACTTCTCCATCAAAAGAAGGCGACCAATAACCAAGCTGTAACTCTGGCATCGCTTTTTTGCGTTCTACCACAGTTTGCTTTTGTGCTAGATTGGTTTGCGCTTCAAAATAATTAATCATCGAATTAGAAACAGAAGAATCTGAAACCATTAAATTTGAAGTAACTTTATTTACATTCTCAATTTTCTGATTTTGATTATCTATTTCTAAAAAAGACAATTCATTTTGAGCTAATTTTTGTAGCTGATGAAATGTATTTTGTAATTCAGTTTGATTGATAGATTTTGATTGTTGAAGTTGTAAACGCTGATTTTGTACTGTCAGAAGTTCCATTTTATTGGTTTGTCCTGCCTCAGTTTGTGCCGAAGTGATTCGCTCAACCGTTTTCCACAAACTATCTTGTTTTTGTAAAAGACCATTTTTTTGAGAAAAAAAGACAAATTTGTAATAAAGTTGGCTAATCTGATTTTTGAGGACATTTTTTTGATAATTCAGATGTGCTTCTGCGCTCATTTCTTGTGCTTGAAAGGCTTTTTTGTTTGCCCAAATCGAACCAATAGGATTAAAATTTTGGACAACTTGTACGACTACATCACTTTTGTAATCGCTATTTATATTTCCATATTGAAAGGAAATAGCCGTTTTTGGAATAGAAAAAGCTCCTTTTTGCTGAATAATTGAACTTTCAATATCTAGTTTATTATTTTGTAATAATCCATTATTCGAAAAAGCAATTTCAATTATTTTATCCAAAGAAGATTTTTTTAAGGAATCCGTTTGTGAAAAAACAGGAAACTGAATCAATAGAAAAAATAGAAAGATTATTATTTTTGATGGTTTCATTTTTTATGATGATTATGTCGCTCGTGAGGACACGAGCAACGGTAGTATTTATTATGAAGTTCCTAACGGAACAGAAAATGAATAAAAATTAAATTTATCCATTGCTCGTGTTCCCACGAGCGACTTATTTGCGTTTTTCCAAAAATCCATATAAAATAGGAAGAACAATAAGTGTCAAAACGGTTGCTGTAATAAGTCCACCAATCACAACGGTTGCAAGAGGTTTCTGAACTTCTGCCCCTGCTGCCGTCGAAAGTGCCATCGGTAAAAAACCTAATGCAGCCGTTAGGGCAGTCATCAAAACAGGTCTTAGACGGTCTTTTGTGCCTTGAATGATTCGCAGTTTGATGCGTTCTTTTAATGATAGAGTTTCAGTTGTATCTTCTTCTTTTTTAAGGTCATTAAAACGAGCAATCAACACAATTCCATTCAAAACAGCTACACCAAAAAGGGCAATAAAACCAACTCCAGCCGAAATACTGAACGGCATATCACGCAAATGCAACGCCCAAACGCCACCAATGGCAGAAAGTGGAATAGCAGTAAAAATCAAAGTCGCTTGTTGAAGCGAACCAAACGTAATAAAAAGAAGGGCAAAAATGAGAAGTAAAGCCACAGGAACGGCAATTTGTAAACGAGCTTTTGCAGCTTGTAGATTTTCAAATTGTCCTCCATAGGTAACCAAATAACCAGTAGGTAATTTAATTTGAGCATCAATTTTTTCAGAAAGCTCATTGACTAAAGATTCTACATCTCGCCCTCTGACATTGATTCCGACGGTAAGTTTTCGCTGTGTATTCTCTCTTGAAATCTGCGCTGCACCTTCAATTCGCTTGATTTTTGCAACCGTATTTAAAGGAACTTGTAAAATATCCTCTTGACTTGAAATTACATTATTTGTAGCCGAAGGAATCGAAATAAATAGATTTTCTAACGTTTCAGCTTTGTTTCTATCTTTTTCAGACAAACGAACCACCAAATCAAAACGCTTTTCGCCTTCGTAAATCGTTCCTGCGTAACCACCTGCAAAAGCCGTTTCGACAAGTTTATTTGCATCATCAATCGTAATTCCGTATTGAGCTAATTTTTGCCTATCAAACTGAACCACAAATTGAGGAAGTCCGACAATCTGTTCTACTCTGACATCTCCGACACCTTCAATATTTTCAGAAAGTGCGCCTATTTGTTGTCCGTAACTATAAAGCGTATCCAAATTTTCGCCAAAAAGACGAATGGCAATATCTGATTTATCGCCTGTAATAAGTTCATTAAAACGAAGTTGAATAGGCTGTGAAAATTCAAATTCTGCATGAGGCAAAATCTCTAAAGCCGTTTTCATTTTGCTAACTAATTCTTCTTGGTCTTGCGTGGTTGTCCATTCTGATTTTGGTCGTAATAAAATCATAATATCGCCAGTTTCGATAGACATGGGGTCGGTCGGAATTTCGGCTGTACCGATTTTTGAAACGACATCACGGACTTCATTAGGGAAGTTTTTGATCAAAATTTGTTCTGCTGCTGTACTGGTTTTGATACTTTCCTCCAAAGAACTTCCTGCTGGTAGCGTAAGCTGCATCGCAAAATCGCCTTCTTCTAAAGTTGGGATAAATTCGCCACCCATTTGTGAAAACATATACACACTCACACCAAAAATGAGTACAAAAATGACTACAATACTTTTTCCAAATTGTAATGATTTTTTGAGAATAGGTATATAAAAGTTTTCGGCAGCTTGCATAATTGAATTTGAAATTCGTTCTGCAAAACTGTGTTTTTCTTTTACATTTTTGGATAAAAGCCAAGCCGACATCATCGGAACATACGTCAAAGACAAAATAAATGCTCCCAAAATAGCAAAAATTACGGTTTCTGCCATAGGCTTAAACATTTTTCCTTCTGTTCCTGTAAGTGCCAAAATGGGTAAATAAACCATCAAAATAATAATTTCTCCAAAGGCTGCCGATTGACGAATTTGTAGAGAAGAATCCAAAACGGCATTATCCATCTGCTCTGTATTTAGTTTTTGACCTTTGTATTTTTTGTAGAGTTGATGGACGACGTTTTCAACAATGATAACCGAACCATCTACAATCAACCCAAAATCAATCGCTCCCAAACTCATAAGGTTTGCCGAAACGCCAAAAAGATGCATCATTCCAAAAGCAAACATCAAAGCCAAAGGAATCACAGAAGCGACAATAAAACCAGCTCTAAAATTCCCTAGAAGCAAGACCAAAACAAAAATTACAATCAATGCACCTTCTGCCAAGTTTTTGGTAACGGTTGCAATAGCTCTTCCAATCAAGTCGGAACGCTCCAAATACGGAACAATACTGACTCCTTTGGGCAATGCTTTTTGCACTAATTTTACACGCTCTTCGATATTTTTGATGACTTCTGATGAGTTTGCGCCTTTTAGCATCAAGACAATTCCACCGACTGCTTCGCCTGTTCCTCCTTGTGTCATTGCGCCTAATCGTGGTGCATAGCCTTCTTTTACTTCGGCAATTTCGCCAATCAAAATAGGTTTTGAATCTCTGACCTTGATAGGAATTTGTTTGATTTCTTCCAAAGAATTAATTAATCCTTCCGTTCTGACATAATATCTATAATGCGTTTTTTCGATATAACTTCCCCCACCATTGGAATTATTCATCGCCAAAGCATCATAAATATCATTCAACGTAATTCCCAAACCCTGCAAGGTCGAAGGATTGACAGAAACTTCATATTGTTTGAGATTTCCACCAAAAGAACTCACTTCTACAACTCCTTCAATACCTGCCATTTGCCTTTTTACAATCCAATCTTGAATCGTTCTTAGGTCAGTAATAGAATATTTATTTTTGAATTTTTCTTCTATTTTGAGTGTATATTGATAAATTTCGCCCAGTCCTGTTGTGATAGGCATTAAAGAAGGAACGCCCAAATGAGTAGGGATTTCGCCAGAAATAGCTGTTAGTTGTTCGCTAACAAGCTGACGAGCCTCCAAAAGCTTTGTTTCTTCTTTGAAAACAATGGTTACGACTGAAAGACCGTATTTTGAAACCGAACGCACTTCAACCACATTTGGCAAATTTGCCATTGAAAGTTCGACAGGAGCAGTAATAAAACGCTCAATTTCTTGTGGTGCTAAAGTAGGCGACTGCGTAACAATCTGAACTTGATTGTTGGTAATGTCTGGAACGGCATCTAAAGGCAAATTGAGAAGAGAATACGTTCCCCAACCAATGAGAGCCAACACCCCCATAAAGACAATGAATTTATTACGGATAGAAAATCCGATTAGGTTGTCTAACATAAAATTTTTGATTTGTAATGATGATCTCGTTGGTGGGACACCAGCAACGGCATTAGGTTCGTTTCTTAGGAAACGAACACATGAAAAAATAAATCGAAAGATTATGCTAAAACAGGGGGCGCACGAAGAGGAATATTCTTAAAAAGAATATCTTGTATAGTATGTGAAAAGAAACACACATACGTATTTTTACTAGAAACTACTGCTTGTTTTGTGTGGTTTTGGGCAGTAGAAAAATCTATGAAAATAGCCGTAGAATTTATATCTTGTTTAGCTATTTTTTGAAGTTCTTTAGAAACAGAATTACCTTCTTCTGTAAAATTATGCAAATGTTCTTCTCCTATGTTGGGAGAATAGAGCAAAGTAAAAAAGTTGGAAGGTGTTGCCTTGTGTGTATGAACAGAATTTGATTGACAAACTACATGTTGATGATGACAGTGAGGTGTAAATGAATGTCCAACAAGCAAAAACAAACTCATGACTATCCAAAAAAATGGAAAGCGGGTTTTGAGGTTTTGCGATATGTGGGGGAAATTATTCATTCTGTATCACAGACTTCTAGTCTGTGTTAGTATTGAAAATTTGATTTTGACTCACAGACTAGGAAGTCTGTGGTACTTAATACTACAAAAGTGAGAAATTTGTTGTCATATTTGCAAATAAACTTTCTTAAAAGGCTAATTTGGAAAGAGTCTGATTTAGAATAGAATTAAAATACTTCGCAAAGCATACAACGAACACTTCCACCACCATACTTTTCAATCGTAGGAATAGGACTAGAAATAATCTTGCTTTCGTTTTGTAAAATATCTAATTGACTTTTTGAAAGAATTTTGTGAGCAGCTTCTGACATGACCCAAAACGTTTCGCTTTTTGTGTTCTTGACTTGCAACATATTTCCTGCAAAATGATGTTTTTGTTCAAGGCTTATATCTAAGATTTGTTTTCTTGTTTCTTCTAGCTTTTTGACTAAATTATTTCTTTCAGCTTCACTTCTAATAGATTCTAAACAAACAACAGCTATTTTTTCTCCTACCGACATCATTACGTTGGTGTGATAAATTAGTTTCCAACCTTCATTTGTTTCTTGTTCTGATGTAAAAACTATGCTTTCATAATTCATTTTCTTACAAAATAAATCAATCAAATTTTTATCGGTGCGCTGCGAAAGACAGGCATAAGCAATTTTGTTTTCTCTATCCAAAATCAAACTTCCTGTTCCTTCTAAGAAACTATTTTGATTCTCAAAGTTAGTCAAATCTATAATTTCATCAATTTGAAAGCCTAACTTTTGAGCTTCTTCGATAGCATCGTTTCTGCGTTCTAATCTTCTGTTTTGGCCACACATAGGATATAAAACGGCTTTTTTATCAGAGTTAGAATGAAAAGAAATCCAATTATTTGGAAAAAGTGCATCGGGTGTAATAGGTTCTTTTTTGGCAGGTAAAACGATTGTTTTTATACCAAATTTGTGTAATTCTTTGACTAATAAATCAAATTCCTGTTTGGCAAGTTTTTGAGTGTCAATATCTCCTGTTACTTTATTTTGATAAAAATTAGTAGCAAGCGTATCAGGATTTGCAGTAAAATGATTGGGTGCTATTAATAATAATGTATCTGTAAGCATAATTTTTAATTAAGTATTTTCATATTTCAAACAAAGATAACAGGATTTGACTTTACTATTTGCAAAATTACAGTTATCATTTATCAATCAAAAAAATAATGCTTCAAACGTTCACAGAATTCAAAACTTCGCCAGAACTTACCCAAAAACTCTACGATAATAGTATCATCAAAAACTACAAAACAGGCGATGTAATTTTGGAAGAAGAATCTTCTATTCGTTCTATTCCAATTATTGCAAAGGGAAGTATCAGAGTTATCAGAACAGAAGAAGATGGCAGAGAAATTTTTCTTTATTATATCAAATCGGGCGAAAGTTGTATTATGTCTTTTTTGGGAGGAATGCACAATGAAGCGAGTAAAGTACGTGCAGAAGTAGAAGAAGATGCCCAAATTTTGTTTTTGCCGATTGAAAAGGTAATGCTATTTATAAAAGAATATCCCGAATGGTTGGATTATATTTTTAGGTTGTATCACAAGCGTTTTGAAGAGCTTTTAGATGTCGTCAATGCGATGGCTTTTAAGAAAGTAGATGAACGTCTTTTGCATCTTCTAAATAAAAAAATAGAACTGACAGGCTCAAAAACGATTTCTATTACCCACGAACAACTCGCCAATGAACTTGCTACGGCTAGAGTTGTCGTTTCAAGACTTCTGAAACAGCTTGAAAATAATGGAATGGTAGAATTAGGTAGAAATAAAATCACAATTCTTTAGATTCTGTAACAAAAGTAGCTGATAAGGCAGTTTAAATTCCTCATTTTTGTAAGAAAAAAATAGTTTAACTTACCATTATGATAGAATTTATAGGTTACTTTTCAGCAATTTTTATTGGAATTTCACTCGGACTCATTGGAGGAGGTGGAAGTATTCTGACTGTTCCCGTTTTGGTTTATTTATTTAGTGTTGAGCCTGTTGTGGCGACGGCTTACTCACTTTTTGTGGTCGGACTGACGAGTAGTGTGGGCGCATTTAGTTATTTCAAACAGGGTTTGGTTAGAATGAAAACGGCTTTAGTGTTTGGAATTCCGTCTATTTTTTCGGTTTTCTTGACTAGACATTATTTAGTTCCTGCTATTCCTGAGGAGATTTTTAGTGTAGGAAGTTTTGTTCTTACAAAAGGAATTTTCTTGATGGCATTATTTGCTGTTTTGATGATATTGGCTTCTTATAAAATGATTACCTCAAAAAATGCAGCTCCAAAAACTCCAAACACAGATTCAGATGTAGAAAAAAAGGCTTTCAATTATCCAATGGTTATTTTGCAAGGTTTGATAGTTGGTCTTATTACTGGTTTGGTGGGTGCAGGAGGTGGATTTATTATTATTCCTGCTTTGGTTTTTCTGTTGGGCTTGGAAATGAAAGAAGCCATTGGTACTTCACTTACCATTATTACACTCAATTCTTTCTTTGGTTTTTTGGTTTCTCAAAATCAAATGCAAACGGATTGGAAACTTCTTTTGATTCTTTCTGCTATGTCTATTGCAGGAATTTTTATAGGAATGGCACTTTCAAAACGGATAGATGGAAAAAAACTCAAACCTATTTTTGGTTGGTTTGTGCTGATAATGGGAAGCTATATTTTGATGAAGGAATTGTTTTTTTAGGAGTGAAAAGTTGTCGGTGTAGAAACACCGACAACAACTGAATAAACGACAGTTTATTATATTATTCTGTTTAATTCATAATAAGATTCTTTACCCAAATGAATTAAATATTCAGTTCCAATTTTGTCAATATCTGATTCGCTTCCTATTGTAATCCAATCATCAACCGAACCTCTGTAACAATATCGTTCTACCTCAAAATCTCTTTCTGAGCCATCTTCAAAAACTTTTATTCTCATGCGTTCTTCAAAACGAAATGATTCAGCCGTATAGATAGCGATGTTTTTTCCGTGAACATTAATACGATAATCGTATATTGATTTATTTTTGTCTAAGTGTTTTCTTAGTTTATCAATTTCTACTTGTGTAAAAAGTGATTCTATTTTTTTTCTGATGAATAATGAACCAGAATCATATTTTTCAAAAACTTCATATCCTTCAGGAATTTCGTCCAAGCAACTTTCATCTTCTTTGGTAGTTAGGTAGTAAGTTGTATTTCCCTTTTTTGTTGTTCTTGATTTAATGAAATAACGTTTTTTCTGCGAATTTTCAATAGATAGTGCCATTTTTGTTTTTCTTTAAGGTTTATAAAAAAATTATCGATTAGCAAACCATATACAATAATCTTTTAATGGTTGATAGCTTTTACTCTTTTTGTCAATTACTTCTAAATTACAAATAGGACAAGTAATTGCGCCTTTTTGTGCTTTACCAATTCCTAAAACACCGTATTTTTCATCAACCTCCTCCTCAATATCTAATAATTTTACTTTTTCTCCAAATCTCAAACCTCCACTGTCTGATTCAACTACTTCTGTTTCAAGTGGAAATTGTAATTTCTCATTCAAATAATTAATCCATGTATAATAAATCTCATACTCATTATCTACATCTACCTCACTAAAATAATTCAAATATTCCTTCAAATTGTCTTCAAACCTCCAAATCCAATATAATCTAACGTTAGCTATTTGTTCTTCTTGGTCTGTCCAATCTCTTTCTGAAGTTAGTTCAACATCAGATGCCTCCAAACAAATTTCATTGCCCTCTGCACCATCTTTGATTATTTGAATTAGATAATCAAGGTCAAAATCTGCTACTGTTTTATTATCAAACTCTATAGTCAATAGAGTTCCGTCTATTTCAGTTATTTCGCCTTGCGAGTCGTCTGTAAAAATAAAGTCATAATCAGGGTCTTTAATTCCATTTTTTACTTTTACAAAGTCACCTATTTTAAATTTATTTTTCATTGTTTTAGTTGTTTTGGTTGTTTAATTTTTTATTCAATCTCCACCTCATCAATTTCCTTCGTCAGTCTATCCGTTTCGGATAGCGCAACAATGATTTTTTGATAATGTAGAATATCTTCATAACTGAGTTTTCTATCTTTTCGGTCTTTTAGCCATTTTTGAGCAGGTTGATAACCACCAATATAAAACTCCCAAGCGACTAAAGGAATGTTATCAAAATACTGGGTTTCATTTATATAAATTCTGCCCAATTTAGTTTTTTTGTCTGTTAGTTTCCAATCTTTTTTGGCAATTTTGGTAGTAATAATATCATCGCCATCTCCTGAATAGGTCGTGATATAATTTTCTACTTTATTACTTTCTAATAAATGAATTTCTCTAATTTCTTTACCTAGTTTTACCAATTCCCAAAACGTCTTTGTATCTTTTGGATAAGGAACTCTAGGAAAATCTATCTTCAAAAACTCCTTGTATTTTTCTCTATAATTAGGCGAATGCAGAACAGCATAGATATAATCTAAAATATCAATAGGCGCAAATGTTGAGATGCACGACTGTGCATCTTTACTTTTTTCCAGCGTAAATTCTAAGCCTAGTTTTTTGGCTATTTCTTTTACTATTTTTTGATTTAGATTGGGTTTTCGTTGTGTTTCTGTTTGTATTGTTTCAGTTTTTGGATTTTCTAAGTTTTTTAATTGCTCTTTTAAGTATTCTAAATTCGAAATAGACTCTTCGTAAGTAGTCTTGTGTTCTTCAAACAGCTTTATTATTTCTTCATTAGGGTCTTTTATGCTTTCAAAATAGGGCAAAACTGTTTTATCAAAAAAGTCTTTCATTTGTTTGTGACTAGCTTTTGCAGACTTTATTTGTATCATCAAATCGTGCTTTTTTTGTTCTGATTTTGATGTGAAAAGAGAATTTTTTAAGTTATCAGAATAAAAGTAGAGAGGAAAAACATAATTTGTTTCTTTTCCTCTATTCGAAATTGTACATTTGTCTATCAAGTTTTTACTCAAAAAACAATGATTATATGAAGTTGAAGAGAGTAATTTGGTACTAATTAATGCAATATTATTTGATTTTAAATGTCTTAAAATTTCGTTTCTTGGGTAAGAAATAAATCCTTTTGACTTGCTTGTATAATATAAAAATTTACTGTCAAAAGGTCGGTAATCAATTTTCGTAATATTATCTTCATCACAATTTGTGAAAATTACGTCATTTTTTGCACCTTCTACTGTCCAATCTCTACTGTCATCTACATTATATTTTTGTTTTATATCAAGAACATCTAAGTTTTTGAAGTCATTAATAATATTTTTTACACTTTCTTTATTATTTTGTATAATTAATTCATCTCTTGAAGTAACCAAACCAGCATTATTATAAATGAAAATTTTACTCAACGAAAAACCTGTATTATATTTTTTTTCATCTCCAAAATTTTTAGGAACAAAAAAGAAGTAAGGACTTTTATTTTTTAATAATTTCCATTTAAGTGTAGAAACAGAATTATTTAAAAGAAAAGGATATTTTATTTCTCTTTTACCAAACGAATCAAAATGAAAAATTTTTCCTAATTGATTATCCTCTTTTTGTCCTGTTTTTACAAAAATATTTATAGAAACCCCCTGCATAATATCAAAAACATTTTGGTCTGGCGAACCGTCAGGAGAAGTTTCTTTCATTTTAGCATTTCCATGCAAATCAACGATATAAATTTTGTCAAAAGTTTCTAACAGGTTTTTTCGCATTTGTCTAAACGTAATCCCATCAATAAAACTATTATTCGAAATATAAGCTAAAATTCCTTCGCCATTTTTTTGAATACAATGCTGTCCATAACGTATAAATTTTACATAATCATCAGAAAGAGAATTATATGATTTTTCTGTTAAATTCTTTTTATAATCTTTTATCAAATTCTCAATCCATTCTCCTTTATTCATACTGCTTACCGAATAGGGAGGATTTCCAATCACACACATGACAGGCGCATCACGTTTGATATAATTTGCCTCATTGGCTTCATTGCTCAACCAATTTGAAAATAAAGTGGCTGTATCTGGGTGGTGTTCTTCTAAAGAATTGGTCAGATAAATATTCAATCTTTCATTTTTATTGGATTTATAACCTGTTTGAGTCAATAACATATCTAATTTTAGATGCGCCATGGCATAAGAAGCCATCAACAACTCAAAACCGTTTAGTCTTGGTATCAAATGCTGTTCTACATACCCACTCCACGCACCTTGCATGGTTTTGAAGTTTTTGTTATAAATATATTTGACTACTTCTGCTAAAAAAGTTCCAGTTCCTGTTGCTGGGTCAAGAATTTGTACTTTATGAACTTCTTTTTCTACTTCCTTGTAACCACTTTTAAAATTTTTGTCAGCAATATCAGTTTTTACTTTTATTTTGGTTTTGCTTGTATCAGCAAGACCTTGTGGTAAATCAAATTCTGTTTTCAAAATCTCATCTACCGAACGAATAATGAAATTTACGACTGGTTCTGGCGTGTACCAAACGCCTCTTGCTTTACGTAATTTTGGGTCATATTCAGCCAAAAAAGTTTCATAAAAATGAATTATTGGATCGCTCGTTTCTGTATTTTTTCCAAAGTTTTTTAATATTTCTTCTAAGTCGGTCGCTCTAAATACTTCTGCTAAATTGTCGACAACAGTTATGATTCGCTCATCAATATCAGGTCCTGCTACGTAACTAAATAGTTTTCTTAGAAATGGATTCGATTTTGGGATTAATTCTGCTGCTTTTTGTCGGCTAAAATCATTTAAACTCTCATCGTGCAATCGTGCTGCAAACATTCCGTATGCTAGTGTTTGAGCATAAATATCAGCAAAACTTTGAGGTTCTAAATCGTGAATTAATAATTTTTTAAAACTGTCATATTGCGCTTTTATCGACGAATTTTCTTTTGTTTTTTCGTCAGAAGTAATGGTTTTTTCCAAAATATCTTGCAAAAGACGAGCTTTACCAGCCATCATTTCAGCTAATTTTTTTGGCGATTTGATAGTTTGTCCGATAAATGAACAAAAATCTTTTATTAGATTCTCAAATTTTGCATAATTTTTTGGAATGGGTTTTATTCTATTATTTTCAATTTCTCCAATTTTTATTTCGTGAACCAGTTCGCCATTTTGAAAAAATTGAAACCAAACATAATCCGTTATTATCAGATTGTCTAACGCTTTTTTATATCTATCAAATTGTTCTTTGAATGATTTGCTGTTCAAATCTTTACCAATATCTTTTGCTTCAATGTATCCAATCGGAATTTTTCCCTTTGTGATTACATAATCAGGATTCCCACAATCGGTTACGTTTGCAGGTTCGTTTGTTATCTCAATGTCTTTAACCAAATCTCTAATCAGTATTTCTAAGTCGCCTCTGTAGGAATGTTCTCTTGAAATTCCAGATTGAAGTCTTTTGCTTACTATTTCTATGTATTCTTTTATTGTCATTTTTTCTTTACAAAATTTGTAGTATAAAAAGTACAACAATATACATTAAAAATTTAGTTTTTCTCAAAAACCTCTGCTTTTTTATTCTTTGCCATTATTAGTATTTCACCGACGACATACAAACTAAAAGACTACTTCTAATTCCAAGTTCACGTTATTCTAATCCTTCCCACCAATTCTCAAAAGATTGATTTAGATTCTGAACTTCTATTTTCTGACCGATAATTGGAGTAATTAATGAAATACGTTCTAAGCGTTTTCCATCAGGAAGTTTTCCAAATTTGTCTTGTCTTAAAATCAGATTTGTAGCAACTGTAAGCATAATAAGTAGAGCTAAAAGAGTGTAAAAAGTTCGTTTGAAAAAGGTTTTTAATTTCTGTCTAAACGTTTTTTTGGGTTTTGATTTATTTTTCATTTTTTTCTAAATTTAATTCATAGCTTGTACTTCTTCCTCCTGCATTTTGTTTTTTTAAAATTCCTTTTTCTACTAAATCATTAATATCACGAAGAGCAGTATCAGACGAACATTTTGTCAATTTTGACCATTTAGAAGTAGTTAGTTTTCCATAAAAATCGTCTAATAATTTATTCAAAACAACTATTTGTCTTTCATTAAACTGCATTTGAGCATTTTTAGCCCAAAAATGATGTTTCTTTACTACTTTTTGAATCACTATATCAGAAGAATTTAAAGCATTCAAAAGGCAATTCAAAAACCATTCTAACCAGTCAGTACTATCTAAACTTCCTTTTTGAGTTTGTTCTAAAATAGAATAATACTCTTTTCTCTCTATTCTAATTTGAGCCGACATGCTATAAAATCGCTGTTTGGTTTGGTCTGCACGAGAGAGCATCATATCAGCAATAGCACGGGCAATTCGTCCGTTTCCATCTTCAAAAGGGTGGATAGTCAAGAACCAAAGATGAGCAATAGCAGCTTTCAAAATTGGGTCAATTTGCACTTTTTTGCTAGAATTGCTATCATTTATCCAATCCAAAAACTGTGTCATTTCCCTTTCCAAATCTGATGCAGAAGGAGCTTGATAATGAATTTTTTCTTTGCCTAAAACTCCAGAAACAACTTGCATTCTACCTTTTTCGTCATTGCGAAAATCTCCTACTTTGATTTTGTACATTCCACTTCTTCCTGTTGGAAATAAAGAAAAATGCCAATCAAATAGTCGCTCTTTTGTCAATTCTGTTTCAAAGTTTTGAGTTGCATCAAGCATCATTTCTACTACGCCTTCTACATCTCTTTGAGAATAAACCGAATCGGAAATTTCTATCCCCAAACGTTTGGCAATCGAAGAGCGAACCTGCTGAACATCCAAATTTTCGCCTTCTATTTCTGTCGATTTTACAACATCTAAAACGATAGTTTCTAAAGTCGCTTCATTTTGCAACTCAAAACCAAGACTTTCCATTTTACCTATAATTTTTCCTTGTAAATGCCTTACTTTTCCTAAAAGAAAAATTAATTTTTCATCTTGCCAAGTAAAATTAGGATAATCGTTTTGTTCATAAATATACATTCTTGATTGATTTAGAATAAAAAATCGTATTCGCTGCAAATTATGCGTTGAATATACGACTTATTCGCCTTATTTTAAAACTACTTACAAGGTGCAGGGCATTTTTCTATCATTTCTTTTGCGCTCAAAGTATCTCCTTTTAGTAAATAATTATTATACATTTGTTGATACGTTTCTGGTAAATGTGGAATTACTTTTTGCATTTTCTCATAATAAAAAATAGCACTATCATATTTTTTTTCATTTTGATGAAGAACAGCTACTTGTTTCAAAAGAGCAATATTATACGGCATTTGTTTAAGCCCTTTTAGATAATTTTCCTTGGCTGCTTTTGAATTTTGTAGGTTGAGATACGCATATCCTTTGTGCATATAAACCGAGTTTATAAAATAATCAGAAGGCACAAAATATTGATTTATTTGGTCTGCTAAAGGCAAAACAGCATTAAAATTTCGGCTTTGATTATTGATAAGTAAATCAATCGTTTTGGCTTTATCTCGGTTTTGAATAAAGGAAATATAAAAACAAATTCCCAAAACAAACAGACTTGAATAAGCTAAATAAGTAGGAATAGTTTTGAAAGTTGGAAGAACGATTTGAGGTTGTTGAGTTTGTTGTGAAACTGCTTTTTGGGTTTTTCCTTGAGTTCCTTTTTTGTTTTTATTTTTTTTATTTGTTTTTTGTTGAGTTTTTGAGTTTTGAATGACTGGTTTTTCTTCAATTTTAATTTCTTCTACTTCATTAATTTCCTTCTTTGTAGTAGATTCTGAAAGCGATTTTTTGCTAAATAATTTCTTATCATCTATCAAAATAATTCCAAAACTGGTAGCCAAAATTAGTGTGTGAACAATTCGTTCTTTTGGAAAAGAAAAAACAGAATCAATCAGAAAAGCAAAAACAACAAGCACCAAAATATTTTTGTTTTTTATTCCAACATAAAGCAAATATCCCATCAAAAAAAGATAAAACAGCAGCGTAATAATCCCACTTTCGGCAGCTATCCACAGGTAATCATTGTGAGGACGTTGAACATTAACTTCATTTTGTTCACTTCTAAGTCCTTCTAAGCTATATTTTGGAATTTGATACTTCCAATTTTGAAAACCTACTCCTAAAAATGGATTTTCTTTTATCATAGAAAGTGTCTTTTCCCAAAGTAAAAGTCGTTCGGCTTGGCTGTCTGTTTGTGTCAAATCTCTCCAGCTTTTTTCTTTAGCATTTTGGTCAAAATTTTCAATATTTAAAATTGAATATTTATAAAAAACAAACCCACCAATACCTCCCAAAACCAAAACAGTAAGGGCAACATACAAAAAACGAAGATTGAGTAAGAAATAAAGCAGATATAAAAGTCCTATAAAAGCCGTTGCAACGTAAGCACTACGAGTTTGAGAAAGGTAAATTCCTATCAAAATAAGAATTATTCCCACTAGATAAAATACGATATTGACAAAATTATTTTCTTCTTTATTTTCTTTTTGAATGATAGTATTAAAACCCAAAAGCGCAAAAGGAAGTCCTAAGACCAAATAAGAACCAAAAAGATTCCGATTCACCAAAAAGCCACAAGGCGCAACTCCATCAGCACAATTTTCTAAAACTTCCATAGATTGCAAAACCCCAATTACTGCCAAAAGAACAGCTTGTAGAGAAATAATCTTGGCAAGTAAGGATAATAATTTCTCTTCCTTTTGGATAAAATGAATAGAGAAAACGATAGAAAAAAAGCAATTTATCAGTCGTATAATCTCTGAAACGCCCTCAAGCTGAAAAGGAGCATACAAAAAATGAACAAGTAAATAACTCAAAATCCCGATAGCTGCGTAACCCAAAAAAGAAAGTAGTCCTATTTTTTTGAAGATAGAAAAAGGAATTTCTTTCAAGCTAAAAGCCAAAATCAAAAAATTGGCAGCAGTCCAAATTGAAGTTCTGAAAAGAACCGAATCAATTTGAGTTTGTCCATTTTTGGCAAAAAGAAAAGGAAGAAGAGCAAGACTAGCGAGCCAAAGCCATTTAGAAGGATTCATTAGGATCAATTACGAATTAAAAATTACGAAATAAATATTCAGTGTAGCTAATTACAAATTAAAATCATTAGTTATTAATAAATTAGCAATTCTGAAAATAGTAGTTTATTTAATTTACGTCCATTAGAGAGAAATCAAATATAGAAAAAGTTGTTATTGTTCTTTCAAATGTATTGATTTTTTGAGAGATAATTAAATACAATTTTTACCAAATAAAAAAGGACATTCACTTTATTCAAGTAAATGTCCTTTGTTGAGAACAAGAACGAAACAATTAATTTGCACCTCCTGGTCTTTCTATTCGTGTCTTGAAAGCATTCGATATGTCTCCATTTCCAAGAATAAGTTTTGTTTCTACATCAACAAAATTACTTTGTCCAAAACGAATAGCAAAACTATATGAAAGACGTGTTTTGTCTTCACTAAGCGTAATTTGATTAGGTGTTTTGATTACAGGTGCAGGTCGGTCGCCATTACTAAATAGAGCTTGAAGTTCTACACTAAGACTTGCAGGGTCTATTCTATCATAAGTGTCTTCAATATAAATCTCTACTGTAAATAGTGTTCCGTTAGGTTCTCCTGCTCCTAAAAATACCCCATTTAAAGTATCAAATTGAGGAGAATTATTTCCTACAATTTCGGGAGGTGTAATACCTTCTCCTTTCACTCCAAAACTAAAAACAGGAAAAGCTGGGTCATTGGTAGAAAAACTAATTTTGCCTATCGTTTCGCCTCCTAGTCTTGGAGAAAAAGTAACTGAAAACTTTAGAGTTTCTGTTGGAAACAAAGCTGTTGTATCTTTTTCTAGTTGTACAAAAAAATCTTGATTATCACTTGTAATTTTACTAAAACGAAGCATTTGCCCACTTGTATTCGTTAGTGTATAATTTCTAGTAACTGAGTCCTTAAAAACTCGCAACGTTCCATATTCGATTACTGAACCTTGGTCTTGAATGACTGCACCCTCTACTGCTACTTTTACAGAATTTGGAGGTATTGAGTCTAAGTCTGTTAGATAACACGAGGTCAGTACAGATATGGAGAATAGAATATATATTAGTTGTCGTATATTTTTCATAAAGTTTTAAAAGAATTCATTTTTTGATATAGTTTTTGAAGGATTTTGTCTTTCTTAGTAAGACAACAAAGTTCTGTTATTCTATTGATAAGACAAAATAATACGAAAATTAAAAGGCAAAAAATAAGCCTATATAATTTACTTTTTATTCTTTTTATGATTTACTTCTTTCAAAACCTTAAAAATCAGTTTATTTCATAATTTGCCCAATCAAATAACTGTATAATAGGAGGTATTATTTTGACAAAAAAACTAACAAATGTTATTTATAGTCCGTTAAATCAAAAATAAATCAAATAAGTGTCTCTAAATGCCTTATTTTGAAAAATAGTATGTATTTTGGCTTAGTTTTTTAGCCTAAACTTCTATAAGTTCCATCATAAAAATAGTATGTATTTTGGCTTAGTTTTTTAGCCTAAACTTCTATAAGTTCCATCATAAAGTATTTATTATAAAAAAATATCAAGTATTAAGGGATAAGTATTTTATCTGTTCTTAATTTGAAATTATCCAATCTTATACAATTATACATGAAAACATACCTTAAAAATATATATTCAGATATTGAAAAAGAAGAAAGTAGTCTTTTTCAGAAAGCAAAGCAATCCATTACCTCCAAACTTAAATCGACGGCTAAATTTACTTATTTAAGTGCCTTTGCTCTTCTTTTATTATCTTCTTGCAATCAAAACCAAACAAGTGCAGATGCACAAGAATTGGATTCTAATCAAGTTCCGATGGAAATGGTGGCTCAAAACGTAGCCTTACAATATCCTAGTTTGACTGCTTTAGACGACCCAGATGAAGATAATGAAGAAAAAAATCGTTTTTTACTCACTCTTTTAGTACAGGCTCTTACAGCTCAACATTATCAACCTCTAGCCTTAGATGATGATTTTGCAGCCAAAACATTTGATTTGTTTTTGAAGAGAATGGATAATAATAAACGTTATTTTACGCAAGAAGATTTTAAGAAAATTGAAGCGCAGAAAAATCTTATTGACGACCAAGCCATGCAAGGCGATTATGCTTTCTTCAATGCAGCTTACGAAATTTTCGAACAAAGACTAAAAGAATCAGAAGAAATAAGTACAGAAGTTCTTGCAAACCCTTTTGATTTTACTAAAAAAGAAAATATCGAATTAGATGGCGATAAATCAGTTTATGCAAAAGATGAAAGCGAACAAAAAGAAGTTTGGAGAAAACTTTTGAAGTATCAAGTAATGGTTCGATTAGATGATTTGTTACAAGCCGAAGAGAAAAAAGAAAAAGACGAAGAGGGGTATAAAGCAAAATCATTAGCTGAACTAGAAAAAGCTGCTCGTCAGGGTGTACAAAAAAGCCAAGCTGAATTTTTCAAACGTATGTATCGATTGAAGAAAAAGGATTGGAGAAATTTGTATCTAAATAGCATTACAAGTGCTTACGACCCACACACAGAGTATTATCCACCAAAAGATAAAGAAAATTTTGATATTCAATTTTCGGGTCAATTTGAAGGAATTGGAGCAACTTTGCAAGAACGTGAAGGCGAAATAAAAGTAATGAATATTGTTCCAGGGAGTGCTTCGTGGAAACAAGGCGACCTAAAAGAAGGCGATATTATCCAAAAAGTAGCACAAGGAGATGGCGAACCTGTTTCGATTATTGATATGCCTTTAGATGATGCCGTTCAACTTATTCGTGGTAAAAAAGGCTCGGAAGTTCGTTTGACTGTAAAAAAAGTAGATGGAACTATTAAAGTAATTCCGATTATTCGTGATGTGGTTGTTTTGGCTGAAACGTATGCAAAATCTGCCATTTTAGAACCTCAAAAAGGAAAGAAAATTGGTTATATCAAACTACCTTCTTTTTATGCTAATTTCCAAGACAAAAACGGACGTACTTCTGCAAATGACATGAAAGAAGAGTTGGAAAAACTCAACGATGAAAATGTAGAAGGCTTGATTTTGGATTTGAGAAATAATGGTGGTGGCTCGCTTGCCGATGTTATCAAAATTGTAGGTCATTTTATAGAAACGGGTCCTGTTGTGCAGGTCAGACAGCGTGGAAGTTTGCCTCAAGTTTATTCTGATACCGACAAAGAAGTTGTTTTTGATAAGTCTTTGATTGTTTTGGTAAACGAATTTAGTGCGTCGGCTTCTGAAATTTTTGCTGCTGCTGTGCAAGATTATAACCGTGGTATTGTGGTGGGAAGTCCTACTTTTGGAAAAGGTTCGGTTCAAAATTTTATGGATTTAGATAGAGTTTTGGGCAATGAATACGACAATATTAAGCCGTTAGGAGCTTTAAAACTTACTATTCAGAAATATTATCGTATCAATGGTGGAGCTACTCAACTTAAAGGCGTTGTTCCAGATATTACGCTTCCAGATATGTATTCGTACATAGATTTTGGCGAAGAACAAGAGCCTTATGCTTTGAAATGGGACGAAATCAAAAAAGCAAAATACAAAGAATGGACTCCTTCTTATAAATTGGATAAAGTGCAAAAAGAAACAGATAAGCGAGTTTCGAAAGATGATATTTTTTCTTCTATTGATGAAAATGCAAAACGTCTAAACAAGCGCAGAAACGAAACGCTTTATTCACTCAATTTAGAAGAATACCGAGCTTTACAACGCACGTTGGAAGCAGAATCTAAGAAATACGAAAACTTAGCAAAAGCAGATGAAACACTCAAAATTTTTGCTGTCAAGAAAGATTTAGCTGAAAATAAGGCTGATACAGTAAAACAAGCTAGTTTTGAGAAATTTGAGAAAGAACTCAAAAAAGATGTTCATTTGCAAGAAGCTATTCGTATTATGAATCAAGTACAATAAAAATGTACAACAGATTTCTCGGTCTGTTTTTATCAAAACAAAAAAGAGTTTGAAAATTATTTCAAACTCTTTTTTTGTCTTTTTATAAAGTTTTTAATGGATTTTCTTCAAGTATTTTTCTAAGTCTGTTTCATTAGTTGTCGTATAAATCAATTCTTGTTCTTCTGAAAAACTAGGAATGAGTATATTTTTCTCTACCAAATGTTCTAAAAGTCCTTTTGTTTCGCTTTCTGAAAAAGATGTTTTTAATAGAATTTGATGTAATGAAACTGAACTATTAGTTTCTGTAAATAAATTCAGAATTTCTAGCTGTTTTTTGTAGAATCGCTTTTTCGTTTTTCTTTTATCAAATCCTATGACCATAAAAAGAGCAGAAAGTGCCATTGCACCATAAAATCCCATATCAATCCATATTCTTGAATCTGTATAACCGAAATGATGAATATAGCCAAAGTAATACAGTGATATTACTGCACAAATAGCCACAACAAACCAAAGAGCAGCAATAAAAAGTGTCTTTAAATTTAATGTTTGAAGTTGCATAATTGAAAAGATTTATTTGAGAAATAATAAAATTGCCTCACTAAATATACATTTTTTTCTTCTTTTTACGAAATTTCAAAACCACAATATGTTTAGGAAAAGGCAAGCCATTTTAGCTTCGCTGACTTAAAAGTTCCCTACAAAAAATCTAACCCTGCCGTTGTCGGTGTCTCACCGACGACCTACAACAACCTCTTCTACATTTATTTCTTCTGATATAATCTCCACCAAGGCGTATTCGGACTGTCGTGGTGTTCGTAGTGATAACCAAAAAAGTAACACGAAATAAATGCCCAAACGTGATTTTTTTTCTGACTTCTTGAATGGTGTTTGTTGTTAGGTGCGTGTCTGTGAGGTAAATATGTCCCAAAATAAAAAAGTTGAAACGTAGCCACAACAGAAGGAATCATCCAATAAAAAATAACATTTTCTATCGGAAAAATGAGTTTCAAAATATTATAAGTAATCGCCATCAAAATAATCTGAATAAGGGTAATGTAGTTTTTAGCAAAATTAAAATACCAAATCCAAAAATTTCCCTGATGAAAATCGGGGTCTTTGTCTGTCGCTACAAAACGATGATGTTCGTGGTGTTTTTTTAATAATCTTGGGTAATAATTGAAGGCAAAAAGTCCTGTTGCAATCGTTCCGATGGTATTATTTACTTTTGTGTCTTTCGAAACGGTGTGGTGCATGGCATCGTGTGCCGTAATGAAAATTCCTGTATAAAGATGAGTTTGAACAAGAAAAAAAAGATAGGTAAGGGGGTTATACCAGTTTATTTCATAGACACTAAGCAAAAAACTAAGACTAAGCAGCCAAAGTAAAATAACTGTAATTCCGATATATGTTCCTTTTTGATTCATTTTTTTTGAATGACTACTATAACTTATTGGTAAATGATTTATATGATTCTTATGATGAATGAAGATAAATACAAAATACTTTTTTTGATTATAATTTTCAAAGAAATTCAACTGGTAACTGGTAACTAATTACTGTTTACTGATTTTACTTCTTCAAATTGCACATACTCGCCTATATTATCAAAATTATATTTTTTATTAGAATTAATATTTTTAGATGGAGGAGTTTCGATTCTGATTTCTCCTTCTGGACGAATATCATTTTGTGTTTCATACTGTTTTTGAGCTTGTTTTTGGACTTTTCGTAATAAAATTTTAGCCAAAAACTGCATTATTTTGCCAGAAAAAGCATACAAAACATAAAGAATAATAGCCGAAATAATAAAAAACTTCAACATGAAATATAGGAGTTGGGAATTGGGAAATAGGATTTAGAAAACTGAAAATCAATTCAACTAATTGGTTATATAACTGATAAACTATAAAATCGTTTTGCAAAAATCCATAATTTGTTTTGTCGCACCTGTATTCTCAATTACGTATTGGCGTGTTATTTCGTTAATCTGTTCTCTAAAATAATCGTCTTTAAAAAGGTTTTTTAATAATTTTTCTAATTCATTAGCATTCGATATAGAAAAAGCTCCTTTTTTTTCTAACAAAGTTACTGCTTCCCCAAATTTCTGAAAGTTGTTATTTCCGAAAACAATAGGCATTCCGAAAGTTGCAGCTTCCAAAATATTATGCAAACCTTTTCCAAATGCTCCACCAATATACGCCACATCGCCATAACTATAAATGGAAGACAAAAGTCCGATATTATCAATGATGAGTAAATCAGCTTGTTGCAAATTTTGAATGCTTTGTTTGTCGTTTAGATTTACTTTTGAATAACGCTCTATTTTGAGATAATCAAATGCTTTTTCTAGTTTTTGAAGGTCAGATTCTGCAATGTTGTGCGATGCAATGGTTAGTTTTATTTTATCGCTTTCGTCTGTTTGGTCTTTATTATTTTCTATAAAATATTCTCTGAATTTCTGAAAAGCAGGTGCAATTACTTCAATATCTTCTTGCCAAGAGCTTCCCACAACGAGCAATTTACTTTGTCCAATAAATTTTTCTAAAATAGGTAATTCTTTTCTTTGAGAAACAATCGTTGCCACTCTATCAAAACGAGTATCGCCTGTGATGCTTACGTTTTCAATGTTTATGCTGTTGAGTAAATCTTTTGAAGGTTCATTTTGTACAAAAAAATGAGTAAAACGCTCTAGCATTTTTACAGAAAAATTATTTTTACTATTTCCTTTAAAAAAATGTTGGTCTTCTCTAAAAATCGTCGAAACTGAAAAAAGTGGGATTTTGCGTTTATGGGTTTCTTCGATGAAATGATGCCAAAATTCATATTTTATAAAAAAGACAATTTTTGGTTTTGCTGTTTCAATAAAAAATTCAGCATTTTTTTGTGTATCTAATGGCAGATACATAATTACGTCGGCTTTATCGTAATTTTTACGAATTTCATAACCACTTGGAGAAAAGAAAGTCAGAAGGATTTTATAATGAGGATAGTGTTCTTTGAATGCTTCTATAAGTGGTCTTCCTTGTTCGAATTCACCCAAAGATGCACAATGAAACCACGCCACAGGCTGCTTAATTTTTTCAAACTTTATTTGCAGTTCTGTTTTCCAATTTTTTCTTCCTTCTCTAAATAAACTTGCTTTTTCAAGGAAAGGAGCAGCAAGTTTTATTCCCTGCCAATATCCCCACAAAGAAGCATCATAAAGCCAACTTTTCATTTTTTTTAACTTCAAACCTATAAGGTTTTTTAAAAACCTTATAGGTTTAATTTATTATACTTTCAAAAAACTTTCAATTTCTGTTATCAGTTCTGGAATTGCTTCTAAATTAAGTGTATGTCCTTTTTTTGGCAACAATTTAAAACTTGCATTTGGAAGCGCATCTACAATATTTTGTCCCATTTGAGGTGTTGTCAGAATATCCTGTGCGCCATGAATGACTTTTGTTTGAACGGTTACAGCTTTTAATTCTTCTCTATAATCGCTACTATTTTCAGTTGCGTCCATGAGTTTCATGAGCGAATCTGAACTAATTTTATTGAGTAATCGTGCATTCTGAATGTCTTGAATTGGAATCAAAGGACTAAAAAAATAATCCTGTCCTAAAACAGCAGGCAACATCACATCAAGCATAAGCTCGTAACCACCTACCAAAAGCGCACGCCTCCAACTCGTTCCGATAAAATCAAAATACGGCGTTCGGTTTGCAAAGGTAGAAAGCAAAACGGCTTTTTCAATGGTTGCAGGATAATTTACCAAAAGTCGCATCGCCACAGCACCACCATACGAAATACCGATAGGAACAATTCGTTTTGCATTTATTTTTTCTAAAACTTGATTGACATCGGCAGCGTGCTGCTCAAAACTTCTGTAATCGCCTTTTTGGTCGGATTGTCCTTGAAAAATTTGGTCTATCAAAACGATATTAAACTGATTTTTCAAAACCTGTACAATCGGAAACCAAGAAAGTGTCGATTGAGATAAACCATTCAGAAAAACAAGCGTGTATTTGCTCTCATCTATAAAATGATGTTCGTAATAAATAGAAAGACCGTCTGGGAGTTTTAATTTCATTGTTTTTTTTTGTATCACAGACTTCCTAGTCTGTGTATATAAATGAGTATTTTATTTCTGTTCAGACAAGATGTCTGAACTACTTTAGTTTTCCATTTTTCCAAAAAAATAATTTCCTACTGCATTTTTATCATTCGAAAGATAAAATTCTCTAAAGCAAAAAATGACTTCCAAGTGAGAAAGATAACCATCATTATTAGCGTCCATTTTTGAAAATGCTTCTTCGGCATATTCTTGACTTTGTTTGCACAGACTGTAAAAATGCGTAAATTCTTTCTTATCCCAACGCTTATCTTTATCTAAATCTATTAAATGAAACAAACTTTCGATAAAAGGATAGACATAACGCTGATAAGAGGCAGAATCTGCAATCAAAACTTCGTGAACTTCTACAAACTCTTCTAAGCTAATTTTTCCGTCTCCATTTTCATCGGCTGCATCGATGAGCTGCTTCCAAAAACGATGAAACATTTGCTGCAAACGTTTTTGGTGTGCTTGTTCGTTTTCATCTTCCGAAACAGCCAAATTATCAACAATTTGGTCTAATTCTTTGGGTTCGATAAAACCATCTTCATTTCTATCAAAGAAATGAAATAAATGAGTCATTTTCTTTTTTTGGAAGTCAGTAAGCATAAATGTAAGGGATATTTTGGTCATAAAATAGCTTCAATTTTTTATTCAAAATACAGATATTTTTTGAGTGTCCAAAATTTGACACAAAATTATATCATTCCAATTCCCAATTCCCAATTCCCAATTCCCAATTCCCAATTCCCAATTCCCAATTCCCAATTCCCAATTCCCCTTTATTTGACTTTTTTTACCCAAGCTACAAATTTCTGCATTTCTTCGGTTTCCATGAGTTTTTCTTTGGTGTTGTATTTCTCGCCTAGCGTTTTTTCATCCCAAAACTTATGAATAGTGGAGTGGCATTTTCTGCACACATTTATTCCTCGTTTTTTCATTTCTTTTTTTCCAAATTCTTTCAAAAAATTTTTTCTTCGGTGCATTTTTCTAGGAATCAGGTGATGAAAACTAAGAGGTTTTTCACGCTGACACAAAGTGCATTTTGGTTTTTCTTCTTGTTCTAAATTTGGGTATTTTGAGTAGTCTATTTTTACTCTACCCTACCATTTTTTAAGTACTTGATAATGAGCAGTTTAATTTATATTTTAATTTACATATAATCAAATATCGGAAAAATCTATCAGTTATATTTTCAAATTCTTCAACAGATTT
>Ga0100378_1001034_pt1 | contig 30226 bp, 39 predicted proteins | sample CryGeymeta201502_FD_81535 | JGI IMG/M metagenome (GOLD analysis project Ga0100378, IMG submission 81535) | Groundwater microbial communities from Crystal Geyser aquifers in Utah, USA - Crystal Geyser metaG 2015-02 | ecosystem: Environmental > Aquatic > Deep subsurface > Groundwater | place: USA... | reverse complement strand
GCATTTTCATCATCAGTCCAGTCGCCAAGCGATTCTAGTATCACGCCAAGGGGATAGGAGCCCATTCCTGTTGACAAAAGTGAATCAATGGAAGAAGAGCCAAGCTCAAACAATTAGCCAAGTTCATCTTCGACTCCCTGCAGCAGTGTGAACCAGTCCGAATCCCACAAGTAAGAAGTTCACCAGTCCGAATCCCACAAATAGGCAGTTCAGCAGTAGGACAAAGAGGAGGACTGGTAGGACATGCAGGAAGGTGTGGACATGAGCATCCTAAAGTGGAAGAGCGTCAACATTAAGCTAAACAACAAGCTATTCTTCAAGATAGCTGATATGGGAAACGCTTGTTTCACTCACAAGCACTTCACAGAAGACATCCAAACCAGATAGTATCGATCTCCTGAGGTCCTCCTAGGCCACGACTACAGCTGCAACACTGATATCTTTTCACTTGCCTGCACAATCTACGAGATGATGACGAATAACTTCCTCTTTAAGCCGAAGAAAATATCGGGCATCAAGAAGAACTAGGATCATATGTACCAGATGCTCGAAACTTTGGGAAATATTGACAAGGAATATGCCATAAATGGAAGGTACAGTGGATAAATTTTCAACAAAAAGGGAAAATTGCTCAATGGAAATCCTAAAAAAATTGTGCCGATCAGTAAGCGACTGGTATAAAAATACGGCTACGAGGCCGATGTGGCTGTGGCAGCCTAGGAATTTTTACTGCCAATGTTGGCCTTTTAGCCTAAGTTCAGAATTGATGCCAGGAGTTGCCTTCAGTCTAAGTGGTTGTGGACGTGATTGTGTTTTATTCAATATCAGGCTTCCTAACTGATAGGAGACTCATCAGAAAGAGACACTATACTTGTCCAAAATTTTTTGGGCCTCGTGCCAGAAGTATACTTTCTAGTTGGTGGTCAATTTATAGTCTCCGTTTTGGTAATGGGTCAGTGAGGCCACTCCCGGCAGCTCAATGTTTATGCATTCGCCATAATGCAGCTATCTTCTTCCTTTGTTGTAACAGAGTATTTTGAAACTGTCTCCTGCCGTTTCAGAAATGAGTGACTCGTTTCTGTATGACTCGAATAGTTCAGGGCAGACCAAGTAATTCTTATCCTCTAGTTGCATGAACCTACTGGTTTGTGACAATGAACTACTGGAATTGTTGAAGGTTTGAGGGTTGATAGCTGACTCCTGCTCTAGCATGTTCGATGAGTCATGCTCAGAATTGAGGTACGATGACAAATTATGCTGGCTTCTTTCTTATGTGGTCTCAGGGTGGAAACTGTGGACATCCTCCTAGTGATGATAGTTGTATGGCTGGAAAAGGTGGCTCTGGGGGTCTTTCATTCTTTGCTCGCAGTTAAGTTAAAAAATTGAATGAATAGGGTAAATCAAATATGTCTGGATAGTTATATTTGTGGGATTTACAGGGTGATCAGGAGTCAACTGAGGTTGGATGATAGTTCCACCTCGCAGGGGAAGGTTTTCTTGCGATAGGGATTCAGCGAGGGGGCCAAGGGTTGTTCGAAGCGGCTCTTGGCATGCCGCTTGTTGCCGCCAATCTTCTTTGATGACACCTTGGAGCTCTTGAGGGATGAAATGATGCTCTGAGAGCTAATAATATTGTCCTTATGCCATATATCGACGTCTTGGGTTTCTTCGTCCTCGTCAACCATCTTCTCGTCTTCCTCATAGTCCATAAACTCAGCATTATTGTAGTTGTAATTAGCAGCATAGGCTCCTCCAGCTCCACAACCGGCTCTTCTTCTTCCACAACCCACTTCAAGGCCGAAGAATAACTTAAGCAAGGTGGTCTTGGTGGTAGGGGGAACGGTTCCGGGAGGGACAGGGGGCCATCCATTCTGTACTCCTTGATGATCCTAGATCAGATGGAATTTCTTTTTGGCGTCAATTTCAGTGATTTTGCCACGGATGTCGAGATCTCCCATAACTTTGTCCATTTTCCTGACCTGTTCTTCGATTTAAGTGAAGATGGGAGTGCTGTTGAATGAGCAACTGACGGGGGTACTCCAGTTCCTGCAGTGCTGTTTTAAAATTTCTTCGTCACGGTTGTTGACCAGCTCATCGTAGTCTTTGCCTTCGGAGATCAGGAGGACGAACTTGTCGAAGAGGACGTTATTTTTATATTTTTTTTCGAGATCTGAGTGTAAGGAGAGGTACATTATCGGTGCTGTTCGTAGTTGGGGATGGTGAGGGTGATGTAGGGATATGAGCTGAAGACGTTGCCGTTATCGGGGGGAAGCTGACTCTTGAGGGTTTCTTCTTGGAGTAAAGTATCGAGGGAAATTCTGATTCTTCGGAATATTCTTCTGATTTATTTGAAGACCAGCTCTCTGTGCTGGAACTCGACGGATGCGATTGCTAGAACTCTGCGCATGAACAACGATATAAAAGAAAAATGAAAATGATAATAAGGGAGGCTATATTTTATTGAAAAAGGTATTTGAACTGCATACCTTCAGCGTTCTCCCCTCCATCAGGACTTCAGCAATGCTAAACAGCTCCCCGGTCAGTATTACTTGTTTGCTGGTAATACTTGCTATCAATAAAATTGGATTTGATGAAATATGACGAAATAAGCTACAGTTGTTCTGATCATTTATGATGCCAGCTTTTCGATAAGTTTCAGGATTGAATGCTGAAAAGGGAATTGCTGGAGAGTTAACTTTTTTGAAGAGGGAGATAAATCTATAGGAATATGGGGGGGTTACTCGTTGATATAATCAGGAGTTGCTGTCATATATATTAACTCCCTAAGGACAATATGAGGATGAGACCATCAGACTTCCATGTGCCTTCGCTGCAACAAAACAGAAACCCGTTCGGGCAGTACATGCTCACCATACTGCTTCTGGTCATAATCTTCGCCTTCGGACTTGCAATGCCTCCTCATCTCATCCGCTAATTCATCGCCAAGTCAAAGGTTGCTCTCCTTTTGCTGTTCAGTCTGCTGATGGATACCGCCTTTCTCTTTGCCGATTTCATGAGCTCGTTTCTTTCGGTTCTCTTCTAATTTTTATGATATTCATGTGTCTATGACTTGAATACTAACAATAATCAATAAGGCCTTTTAAATTACTTGCCTTCTTGAATGAAGGAGGGCTAGTCATAGTCGTACTGCTCAGCCTTGAAGGGTGAAGATATTTAGATAGCTCTTCCTGGCGAGTTGACATTGGATTGAGGTCGGATGTTGGTGGTGCCTGAGTTGGGAGCTGAGATGGTGGTGGTCGTATAGGGAGTGCTCATTCCATTTTGCTGAATATCTTGTTTCAGGAAGGAAATATTAACAGTGTAGAAGTTGCCGACGTCTGCAGTCAGGAACTTAACAAAGCTGATAATTTTTTTGGAGCCTGGTTTGATGAATATGATCTATTCATACTGTTCAGTGTGCTCAAATTTGATTTTTCTTCTGTATTCCTAAAGAATCAAAATGGTGACCTTTATCCTGACCTTTTCTTCATTTTTGAAGGCGAGGATGCCCCTGAAGCCGTCCCAGATAAACCTGTTAAATACCTTGTCAGCGTGTATACACTTCTCCAGTTCTTTGTAGTTCTGAAGGAAAATACTCTCAGCCATTCTTCTCTTGTATGAACTCAGCTCGTAGTTTTCCTTTCGATAGGTGAGGCTCAGAGGAGCGGAAGAATAAACGATGAGGTTGCCGTTGACCGAAACATTGTCAGTTTTTGTGTAAATGTGAAGAAGGTAATTTCCTCTTTGGAGCTTAAGGAAGTCGTGCCCTGCAAACAGAGTCTTGTCTTCTGTCGGGTTTAGAGTTCGAAGGTCTGCATAGCCACGAATGTACATGTTTTATCCTTGAATAGTTTGGAGCTGTAGGCAACTCTGATGACTTTACTTTAGCTCTCAACTCTCATCAGCTCCATAACAATTTGTCCAGGGGTGGTGACCTCAAAAGAGTGAGGGTTTTCTAACAGCTGCCAAAGTGATATGCTCAGTTCGATGTCCCTCTCAGTGGTGAATTTGAAGTACTAGGGCACATGATTTTAAAATTTCTTGTTGTAGGACATCAGGTGATAGTGAGGTCTGTAGTATCGAGCCAGTATCTATAAAGGGTCTTTGTTTCCCACCTGCTATGCGCAGACAGGCAAACCCACGATACTCTAGAATAGCTCGATAACGGATTGAGACCTTACCTTCTCGTACGATCCCAGCACCTTGGCCAGCGTCTTTTCCAGCAGAACAGTAGCGACGTTGCAGTTTGGCATCAAGTTGAAGGAGTACTCTTTTTCACTTTTCATGGGAATCTGGTCATCAATCACAATTTCGAAAGGTTCGTCCTGAGACCCCCATAATGGAAGATTTACTATCACCAGGCCTTACTGATTGAGACTGTCAAAAGTGAAGATCTTTTTTACGAGCCGAGGCATTGAAGTGATCCAGGCTAGCAGTTTGTATAGAGGATGAGGTTTTCTGAACTCATCGGAAGGGCGAGTGAAGAGAATTTCATCGAATCTAACGTTTTTATGCTTTTTCAGCTAGTTGACTCTTTTCCACATCAGGACCTGATATAGCTACTTGGAGAGTGCTGGCCCGATGAGTTGTTTGCCTTAGCTGATGGGGAAGTACATATCTTCGAAGAGAAGATTATTTTTTCTGAGGTAGCTGAGGATGTAGGGGTAGCGAGAAGGGTACTGAAAGAGCTCGTTGTACTCGATCATTTGAAAATTGTTATAGTCCTTGTTTACAGCATTCAGGGGAATCTTGTAGGAGGTCGTCATCTCCCCACATGGATTGTTACCCATTGAATAAATTATATACACAGCAGGCACATGTTCGACAGAAGGAGAAGAGGTGCCTCTTTGCCCCACAAAACCATAACAAAAGAACCCGCATAATAAGCTAGAAAAAGCAGAGTGCAGTATTCTCCTCTCACTTCTCGAGCATAGTCAAAAGAGCTTATGTTAAGGTTCGACATTAACACATTGCTGAGTCTTTTCAACTAGCTGGATAGCAATGGTATTGGTGAGATCTCGGTGACTGGAGTAGCCAAAATATTGTAGACTGTGGGGTTGTCAAACTACGAACATTACTTGCATTGTGACAGCTATACATTTGACCACTTCTTATCAGTCCTCGGTTAAATAGAAATTCCCAATGAACCTTCGGTCTATGTGCTTTCCTTTGTCAAAATACTGGCCAACTACAGAGACAAATGCCTGCAGAACTAAGAGGAAGGCCTGGAGGAGGCTCAGGCAGTTCAGTAAAAAATAAAGGGGATAAGCAGGAATGAATTATCAAGGCAGAGGTCGAGGATCAATCAGGAGCACAGTATCATATACTAGGAAATGCAGAGGAGTCAATAGGAGCAGTTTACCAGCTTTGAGTAGGAGTGGAACACATATTTGAAGTAGTTCAAGGAGGAGACCAACAAAAAATTACAGGAAACAAGATACATCAAAAGATCCAAGCTTATGGAGGAGGAGGCTCGGTTTCTTAGCAAAAGTAGCAGAAATAATGTGCTTACGTCACCATGGTTAAGGGAACTTTGTGAAAAGAAAAAATGGTTGATCCATGATAAAAAATTTTAGAATGCAATTGAAGTCAGCAACGAGATAAACAGATAGAGAGTGAAATTAAACGAAGAGAGGGAATAACTGAAGGAGGTGGTTCTTCACAAAAAATTAGTTAAGCTAACCAAGCAGACAAACAGGTATATTGACACGATATAAAAAAACTTGTAGATGGATTTCAGCAGGTTGATGAGTAAGAAGAAGGAAGGGGAGGCCATAATGCGGATCCGGATGAAAAAACTGCGAGAGGAGGCCAACCGCAAATTAAACGATCACTATCGTAGTGAGATGAATCGACTCAGGAGTTCTTTCTTTATGGTGGCCAACCACTGACGACCTGATTCTTTCTTCCCTTTCTTCCCCAACTTCCTCCTTTTTCTATACTAGTTGAGTAGCTTTATCTAAGGCCGTTGAGATGGTTTGTCTCTAGTCATCTATAACAATTCTATAATAGTTAGTAGTATGAATCCATACAGCCAAGGCCCAGGGATGTACCATTCTCAACAGTACCAGTACGCTCCACAAAGCCAGCAGTACTATCAGCAACCGCAGTTCAACATTCAAGCGATGTACAGTGGTGTTCAGCCTTATAACAATCAGGAGTTTCTGCTAAGCGTCTTTGGAAATAAGATTGAGTACATCAAGGTATTTCTCACCCTTTCGCATGAGGATAAACTGATGCTGTACATGCTGACAGAGGAGAGAAAGATGTACGGAGAGATCAGAGATAAAGAAAACTATCAAAGGTTGCTGAAGGAAATAGCGCAGAAAGTCCACAATTACAATTTGTACTATCACGGAGACAAAAAATAGGAAAGCAAAGGGGCAAACAAAGAAAAAGACCTGTAAAATCGGATAGATGACTTTGTGGAAAAGACATTTGAAAAATTTCAATTGACGGCCAACAACATCCAATAAAAGAAAATAGAATAGCTGAAAGACTAGCCTGAAGCTGAAGTTTAATAGTAGTAGGAATGGGTTGAATCCATCCAGGAGCCCTATCCCGAACTCAAATAGTCTAAAAGTGTTATAGAAAGGAGGGAGCGGTAGTTGAATGAGCAGAAAGAAAACCTGAGGAATGGAGCAGGAATGAATAAAATGACGACTCTTGACCCATACTACAACTACAACATCAGTAATCAGTTCGGCGTGAGTCAGTCGAACTAGAAAAAAAGTATCTGGGATCTTGATCTCCAGTAGGATTAGCTCAGCTAAAGAGAGCCAAACCTAAGAGAAATTTTTCAGAGTTCAACCTCACATGTCACAGTATAGTAAATGGACAACCTCGACGAGGAGGATGAATTTGAAGGAAACAACACAGCTGACCCAAATGGTTATGATTTTAGATACTCACACGAGCCTGGGCAAACTCTAAACTTTCATAGCAAAAATAGGAATATCAACAAAAACAACACAATGGATCCTAACATTAATGCGCTGACGTCAAGTGATCACGGTCACAATCCTTTCAGGAAAGAAAACAACAAGTTATTTGGCGAACATGGCTCACAAAGTGCAAAACTGATCTTTTCTCCTTCCTATGGAGTCAACTATGAAAAAAAATAAGAACTAAGCAACGAGGCAGTTGTGACTGAGGATAAAGCGTAGCAGATTGATAGCTCAGGCAATGATACAAATAATAGCGAGTATAAATAATGGCACCAAAGCCCAGAGCAAAACTACGGGGCAGTATTTGGATAAGTGAAAGAGGTCAGCAATGAAGATGGCAAAGAGTAAGAGATGGTTCATTATGAAGGTGCCCAGGTTGGTGTCTCCAACAACAATATCGGTGGATAGGGTTTCGGAAATCAACTTTAAACTTTTGAAACAAAAGACAACAAATAAGATTAAACAGGCCCTCAATAGCCGACCTCTCTGCTAAAACCTCACGAAATCAACTACACCTCAGAATTTGAAAGTCTGTTCACCTCCCAAAGCAGTTCAAAAAGTCCAGAGATGGGAGTTGATTATAATATGGACCTTTTTGATGCCTTTGGAGTCAGTCCGACTCTCCCAAAACAGAGCAGCATGCCGCAGGATGTCGTCAAACTGGAGGAAATTCAGGACAAAGTTGAAGATGAGGACGATTTTGATAGTTACGAGCAAGCAGGTCCTGGGATTGAATAGCATATAAATCAAACAAGTCAGGAGGAAAGAGCTGACTTCATTCAAAATATCAATAAACCTGTCGACGTTCCAAATTTAGAGAAGAACCTTCAAAGCGGTACCAATTGTCCTAATAATATTCAAAAGCATGAACTTCATTACAGCCCTCAGCAAGATTCCAATTTTATGTAGGAAATTCCAAGGAAGGAGGACAATAATTCTCAGCTCATAAGTCAACCTCTAATGGCCTACTCTGATCCCAAAAACTATGCCATCCTATCATAGCTCAAAGTAGAAATGAACAGCGACGACAAGCACTACGTGGAGACTTAGCTCCGATCAAGGAGCTACTAGTGTGACATCTCGTTTTACCATAAGATAATGGAGTATCTGAGAGATCTGAACCTGACAAGTTCACCTGAGTTTCAGCACTTCAACCAGCAGTATGTATTGGCAAAGAAATTGCATGAGGAGACTGCCAAGTATACTGCTGCTGTGGACGAGGACGAGGAGTAGTTGGTATTTTCTTCCATCAAGATCACCAAAGCCCTCATGAACCAGATTTACTAGGGCAGCCCTCAGACAGAGAAATACACAGCAACCTTAATCAGCAAGGATAGCATATAGAAAGGCTTTCTCTTCAAGTTCGGAAAGGTGCTTGTCGACATGGGAATCAAAAACGAGATACTAATCAAAGTCATAGGGGTTGACAACTTGACTCAAACTGAGAATTCATTCTATGCTATCTATACTTTGGATAAGTTAAACACTCTTCAGGGGCTGCAGCATCACACTGAAAGAATAATGGCATTCACCAATAAATAATACGAAAGGTTCAAATTTTTGGACCAGGAAAGATTGGGTGAACTAGAGGAAGATCCTGAGAGGTATCCCAAATATATGGAGTTCATCAAGGGTTTTGTCAAATTGCTGTGTATTTGTTAGAGAATGGTGGCTGTTCTCAAGGCCTGTGGCATGAAGTCACAGACCAACATGGTCAAAACCCTCAAGATATGCAAGGATGTAAAGGCAAAGTATGCCTCTTATCGAGATCCTGATCCTCAGGGGTTGCTCCCTGACAGATACAAGGAAGTTCTTAGGGAAAGCATAGCTCATAACAAATCGCTTTACGACATGCACAGCTAATTCATCAAGGTATGTGAGGAAGTACCGGTGTGCAGCATGTGCTTGTTGCCGATTGAGAGTGGTGGGTAGAGGTTCGAGAATGAGAGGTATTGCCACTACAGTTGTTTCAACTTGCTGGTCTAGCTAGAGAAACGCAGCAGTGAGTGATAATATGTTCCTACCTTTATGCTTCGTTCAATTATCAACTACCCTATTATACATTCATCAAATCGATCAATATATCCATCTCCAGTCAGGATATTAAATAAATTAGATAATCACTCGTTGCTGTCGGTGACCCACCTCATGTTCTCCTTGCATAGTTAGTTTAGCACCGCTCCAGCATTCATCCTGCTCTACAGGCACTCCTTGAGCAGCTTCTATCTGAAGTATTCATTTTTGAGCCGTTTCAGGTCTTAGCATATCTATAAAGAGTGGGCAGACTTGACTTTGCTAATGCTGTGGGAGTAGGTGTTCTACCGGGTGTTGATGACCTTCTTTTTGGTGACTTTGAAGTTGCGGTAAGGCAGATTGCTGGACTAGCCGAGGGTGGGTAGATTGAAGTCCATGGCAAGAGTGTCGAAGCGCAGGCGAATTTGCTTTCTGGGTTTTTTGTTGAGTTTGAACAGCTCTATTCTTTATTTGAGGGTGAGATTGTTACTCATAGGAAGATTCTATAGAATATAATGATCATTTGATGAATTTCGAAAGGTATCGCAGAGGACTGCTTACTTCCTCCTCGCTCACTCTACTGTGCTCCCCTCTATAAGAACCCCCAACAGAATCTACTATCTCTTTCACCCTTGATAGCGTATCAGGGGACACCTACAACTCGTATTCACGGGCAAGTTTATCTTAGTTGCGTCTAATGATCAAATACTCCTTCACAGGAACCATCTGGCTTTGTTTGAGCTTCGGTGAGGGACTGCGAGTGCCTTTGGTCGACTTGAAACGTTTGTAGTATCCTAGGATCTGGCAGGGCTACCACCTGAAGATGCCATAACCGTAATTGATGAAGACTCGAGCTTGTTATTTTTTTTGCTCGTAGTCATCCTTGGCAGATCCGAAGAAGAACCACCCTTTTGCATCTTTTGACATCAGTCTGAGGTTTCCATAGAGCCCCAGCCCGTCGTTGTAGACGAAAGATTCTACTTTAGCATTTTACCCAAATTTGAGGACCCCTGGAAAGAGGCAGAGGGCTTTGATGTCAGTTTTGAGGTTGTTGAGGACGATATCTTTGAGGGCGAGAGGGGCGGGTTCGTGAATGAGTTCGTAGTAGTAGTTGAAGAAGGGAAAATTTATTTTATCGGGGTGGGAGAGGTACCTCATCATGATGATTTTGTTGAACTTCGACTGGTACTCCTTCAAAATGTTTATATTCTCTGCCATCTTCTTGTGCGAATTGTCCTGGTATTTCACCTTCAGGTCCACGTTCCTGTTGGTGTTGACATAGTCCAGTATTGTGCTTATCTTGGCAAAGGAAGGTAGTACTTATGTCATCAGCACTTCTGGTTCCCCAATCTCCTTGCTCTCTAGCTCCTCAACTGTTGTCTATTTTATCTACTCGTAGTATATATCCTTTGATTTGGGTTTTAATTTCAAATGCCAAGTTTTGAGCAGCACATCGCCATTGGACGAATAGTATATTTTGAGGTCACCTTCGTGAAATCCATTGAGCTGTTTTTGGATGGCCGGTTTGAGGGCATTCATTAGGTCATCAATAATGATGTCTGGGTAGAGATAGTTATGAGCCTTGTGGATGTAGTAGTTGATTGCCTCCACTTCTAGCTTCACCTCTTTGTTGGGGAGAGCATGAGGGTGGTATCTACACTTCACTATCTTAGGAGCATCAAATTCATACTCCAAACTGTCCGTGTAAAAACACTAGTATTGTCGAGAGGTGATATCGAAGCCCGTGGATTATATGAAGTATCTGATGAAATGTTTCTCCAAGATGGAGTTTTGGCAGAGGCAAAATTACTGGCTGAGCTGTTGAGCCAATGTCTTCACGAGATACACTTTCTCCTCTATTGTCAGTTCGCTTGTCTAGATTTGCTAAATGTAGAACTATATCTCGTTGAAGGTTTTACTGCCAGAACAAAATAAAGTTTTGATTTTTTTGACTAAGTCGTCCCGGTTGCTGCCACTGTCGTATTTCCTCAAAAAAAAGGCCTACTGCAATGGGCGGCACATCTCCTACCTGAACTAAGCTTCCTTTATGAAAGGAGAAAGGAAGTGGTCGAATTTTTTGCCTTTCTTGGACATTTCAATCTGATAATCGGTCAGTAGTCCTGCAATGTATGAGACCTTATAGTGACTGTTGCTTCGTGGTGATGTCAGATATACACTATGTTCGTGGATGCCCTGATTTAGGATGAGCTGCTCGGAGTATTCGTTGGATTTCAGATCGACGAAGGACAGGGTGAGGGTGTTTCTGACCTCCCCGATGATGAAATATCTGTTTTTCTAGAGGTTCAGGCACTCGTAATCGATCTCATTGCAGCGGATCACCAAATTTCCAGGTACTTCAGGCAGTTTACTGAAAAAAATGTGAAGAGTGTAATTTTGGCTCTTGTACTCGGGAAAGGCGATCTATATCTGCTTGTTGACTTTCTTCAAAGCTGCTTTTTTCTCAGACAACCTATTATGCTTCCTTTTATCTAACTTGGCAGTCTGCTTCTGGTAAAATTCAGCCAAAACAGGCTCCAAAGGTCTGGAGTGAAATATATTTTTTATCTAGTCTAAAAGGCCCCTCACTTGCCCAAAATACTTCTACTTGAGGCTGTCAATAGATGAGGTTATGAAGGACATTTTTGCTAATTTTTTTGACTCTAGAATTCTGGCAAAATCCACCAATCTTTTTGTTTTTAGCAGCTATTCCTCATAGTATTTGATGAGGGTAACGCAAATGAGGACCATGTACATTTGAAGGAGCTCAACATCCTGGTAGAGAAAATTCCACAGTTCAACCAAAAAGTTGGGAGTGAAATTTCTGGAAAAGGCCTAGTATATGTATTACATCATTTTGTAGCCATAGCACAGGTTGGATCGATTGATCTTGGCAACGAGGGTGGGGCACTACACTTCTATAATCTTCTCTATCACCATCAGCTCAACGTTGACTTTTGATATCAGTTAGCACTCTTAGTCCAGGCCTAACAACCTGTGAAATTTTTGGATGCGGTTGAAGTGCTCAGGAAAGTAGTATACCCTCATCAGAGTCAGAATGAAAGAAAGAATGTTCTCGGTCATTTATTACAGATCGGGGTACAGGGTGACGAAGGCCTTCAGCAGAGGTTTAAAGGAACGGATCATCCGGAAGCCTATAATTTTAGAGGCGCAGTAGACCACGTGTAGCAGTTAATATGTCTATGAGCTAAGGCCTTTCCACCAAGTCAGAGGCTGAATCTGTATCTGGGTCAGCACTTTGTAGATCGACAAGTTGGTCTAATTGTAGTATCCCTGATCCTGGGACTCTTTCTCCCAATGCTGCTGGATCTTGTCTTTCACGGTTTCTGCCAAGGGTGGAATTCTCAGTTATTATTTCCTGTCCTCCACTGCTCCTGGCTCCTCAACCAGTTCTGCTTCGTTGAAGGAGGGGCCAAAAGCTAGCTTAACCATTTTGTGATCACACAGAATGGTATTTTTCCTAATGACAGTCTTATTTTTCATTGTTATTGTATCGTTGATGACCTCCTAATTTGCCAGAAAGTCAATGACCTTCACAGCAATCTCATACTCTCTTAGAGGAGCAGCCATCCGCATTTATTATTCTTAATTGCTTTTGACCAGATCATAGACCAGATGTGGACTCTTCTTGGTTATTACAGTGTTATAAATGATGCTTTGCTCAACTTTTCTGTCTCTGTGGAGCTCGATGGTTACAATTGGCTTGAAAAAAAGAGAGGTGATTGTCATGAATTCAATCGAGTAAAAACGCAACTGGTCTTTGCTAGAGTGCTCAAGGAGATCCTCTCTAATGTTGCTTTGTTTGGGTCTGTATTGGGAAGCCATATAGTTCATGTGAGCAGGCTAAAGGGGGTCGTTGTTGAGAGGGCTTTCTTGCTTTGAAACAGTGACTGTCCCCAATGACTACATTCTTGATTACATTCTCGATTTGTAGATTGAATTGACAGCAGCGTAGGGGCTTTGGCCCAACTGACTCTATGGGCGAACAGGAGTCACGGTGTTTCTGCTAATTGCTGAAGCTTTGACTTTTGCTTTCCTGAGCCAGCTTTCCATTAAATTTATCATATAGGCATCGTTGACCTTCTCGAACTATCGAGGCAACTCCTATCCATAGGAGGGCACTGCCGAATTATTTTGGAGCATTCCAGTGTATCTGAGCACATCAGCCGTTCCAGTCGTTACCCTAGCGTTGCTTCTATCGTTGGTGTTGTGGAAATCAAATACACTGGCATTGTTCCGAGTATTGTCATTGGTGTTGCCGTAGTATTCGCCTTTGATGGTGGGAGTTGGGCTGGGCTCTGGGCAGAGGTTGCTGAAGGCCTTAGAGATATTGGACTCATTGACCTTGGACTACACCATTGATGGATTTCGGGAATTTCTCATGCTTTTTTGCATCATTTTATTCATTTTATGTCTGGCCACCAACCTGTTCCTGAACAGTTCTGCAGTCTAATCCAAATACTCTTTGTTAAACATTGCCACCAGGTTTAGTAAATTACCCGAGAATATGTATTTTTGGGAGAATACAATTCTGATGCTTTAGGCCTCCTCGTTGGTCCGGAAGTATATACCTTTGTGGCTGTCATTTTTGTCGACTACCACCAATCTGTATGGGTACTTCTTGTGCTCCTACAGCCATTCTATCCTCTTGTCGTTCTAGGGAAAGCCGTATCTCTATATTCTGTTTGTGAAGCTACTAAGTTCCTTCAACTTGGGCTCCTGGTTATCTTAGGTGTACTCCATCAGTCCTTTTTCGACTATTCTGCACTTTCTGGTCAGCACTCGTCCGAAATTTCCTAATTTGTTTAGAGGGTGCAGTTTATTGAGGTCGAAGGAGACAGTGAACTATTATTCCTCGGCTGAATGTTTGGGGAGGAAGTTGGAGTCGGCTATAGTTTTGATGGCCATCTTGACAGCTGGATCACCAGGGTTGCTTTCGTAGAGTTTATTGAGATTCATCATCCGGAATGTTTAGGAGACCACCTGATGCTCTTTGTGGTCTGCTTTGGCCGACAGGAAGGCCTCCTGCACTACTGAAGGGTTGATCTATCGGTTGTCAATAACGATGGACCGGCTGTTATTCATGCTGAAGTAGTTGTTATACTTTGAATATCACATGCCTTAAACAAACGAAAAGAGGATCAAATGCGATAGATGTTCATCTGCCTGGCAGAGGGCTATGAATCTCTGAAACTGATGGGGTCGATTGCACTGAAAAGGCTGGTTTGAATTGTCTTGAATGTTTGCCGTTTTTACTTCTTCTTGGAACTCACATTGCAAGGCTTCTTCTTTAGTAGCTCGTAGAGGTCCGAAGGGTTCATCGGCTCGTTGAAGGCCTGCCTTTTTGCTGAGGCTTGCTAGTAAATTAATGTTGTTGTCTTTTTGGGAGATTGGTACGAAAAAGTAATATTGTTTGGTGTCTTTTCCCTCATTTCTGTCTTCTGGGTGTTATTGAAGCTTATGAGTTCTCTCATGTTTTAGTGCACCTCCAATGACCTGTTGTCCTACCTGATCGAGACAGGGTTGGAACTCTGAAATGTCATTCCTCTTTTGATCCGTTATTCTGAGCAAATCGTATCTCTATTCTCGGAAGGGTCAATTGTGCTAGCCACACCCGATCTGAGACTCTGACAGCGTTTTTTGTCGAATATTTTTTGTCGGTTGTTTGGCCTTCTTGAGTAACCCATGGAGCTGGTGGCTCTACTGATGGTGGTTGACCGTTTTGTTTTTGTGCTATGGTCAATTGTAATCAATGCTTCTGTGGTGAACTAGAAGTGAATGGGAACTTTCTTGAAAGATTCTTTCTTCCTCGGTTAGAACTTTTTGAAGATATTGATTCTCTATTTTTTGTGGGTTGAAGTGGACTGTGATTCTTTTTCTACTTTTATCATTAAAACGATAATAATATAGAAAACTATTCAGGAACTGCTCATACCTTTCAGACATCACAGGTTGTGAAAGTGTTGAGGGGGAAATAAGTGATATATAATCTATTTGATGAAAATTGTAGTTGCTTTGACCTTGGTTATGGTCATCTATGCAGCCATGCCTCCTCAGGTTCCCGTCATCGGAATCTTCACCCTTCCAGATTAAGGAGATTAGCCCAAAGAAGGCATCTACTAATTTGGGGTTTCCAACAACAGGACCTACATTGCTGCATCATATGTGAAATTCATTCAAATGTCGGGGGCACAGGTTGTCCCCATCTTCGCCTACAACGACACTGCCTATCTGAATAGCATTCTGTCAAAAATAAACGGGGTGCTCTTCACAGGAGGTAGCATTGGATTTGACATCAAGAATAGATGGACTGCCAATGCTGACCACATTGTTAAGTACGCCATGGAGTCCAGCAGCAGAGGCAATCCTTTTCCCATTTGGGGCACTTGTCTAGGCTTCGAATTATTGGCCTATCTGACCTCAGGATACGACAAGAATGTCCTGGCACCCATAAGAAACCAAACAGCAGTCACCAACACTCTGCAAATTCTAGACAGAAGCTATCTCTACGACGGCATTCCCGACAACGTCAGATACAACCTCTAAAATGGAGAAGGCATTGTATACTTCAACCATGCCTTCGCGCTTCACACCAAATACTACAACTCCAGCAGATCTCTCAAAAACTTCTGGTCTTTGACCTCCATCTCGACCTCCACATCCAGCGAAGAATTTGTCTCTACTCTGGAAGCCAAGCAGTACCCTATCTTCGCAGTTCAGTACCGTCCTGAGAAGAACCTATTCGAATGGAAAGTGAGAGCTGTCCGTTCGGACACAGGCGCCGAGATCGTCCAGATCATATCCAACAGATTTATCGAGTATGCCAGAAAGAATAAGAACAGTTTTAGCTCATATGAGGAGTTCAAGAAGCACTCAATTTATAACTGGGACGCACATGCCACCACCATGAGTTTCATTCAAATATACACCTTCGACGAAAAGGTCATCACCAATGCAATCAATGAGGAGGATCAGAAGACCCATCTGTCTGTTGAGTGATCGGCACGAAATATCACGAATCTATCATTTTTACCTTGAAGCAGTTATATATTTTATTTTCTTCAATGAGCTTATTTATCTTATTTATTAAAGTTACTAATAATAAACGACCATCAGGATGGCCAATCTCTACCACAGGAAGTTCTACCTCGATCAGCAGCACCACAGAATGGCCCCTCTTGCCTCCCTCCACTCGGCTTCCTACTCCAAGTAGACATCGAACAATGCAGAGCCGCAAAAGTCAATAATAGAAGCAAGCCGCGTATCAGCAAGCCTTATTATGCTGTCTAAACTGAGTCAGAGATGCTTCCGAAATCGGGGTAGTTGGGAAGGGTTAAGGGAAGGCCGAATAAGGACAGCTACTTGGCAGAAAGGTTGAAGTATTCCCAAAAAATAGGGAGTAAAAAATAAAAATAAAAGTCATCGATTTCGAAGAAGGGAGAAAGCAAAAATTCAAAGTCGAAGAGCAAAAAATCAAAATCACTGTAAAAATGCCAAGGAAAATCAATCACTTTGAACAGAAGAAAAGGACCGAACAGCAGGGAAAAATCATAACAAAGCAGATCGACCCGCCGTAAAATGTAGCCATCCACCAACGAGTTCAGCCACTAGAGATTCTCAAAGACCTTCAAGGTCACCTACGACAGGTAGAAAAATCACAGATCAAAGAAAAAGCAGAAATCAAAGGGCACTCCATGGTAGTAAGTGTTGGAGGAGTACGGTGAGTACCTGACTGTCGGAGAAATTGCTGAGCTTAAATAGATATAAACAGTATACTTTTTGGGTGCAATCAAATAGAGAAAAACCAAGCAGTTGTTTATGGTAAACAAACTGGCTCCTTTGAGCGACAGGAAGCACCACAACGTCTCTGAACTGTACGATGGTATATAGCCACCTTTCTACAATCAATTGCTATCTGAAAGGAAGCATGATTTTGAAGGAGATCAGTAGCCTTTGCCCGAAGAGTACCCATCCATCAAATTTAGTGATTTTTACCGCTACTATATTGGAGATCATGTGGCTTACAGATACGAGATTATGAGTTCAATCAACAAGGGGGCCTTCGGTGAGGTGCTGAAGGTATTCGACCACAAAAACAGATAATACTTGGCTTTGAAGATAGTCAAAAAATGTCCAGAGCTGGTTCCACAGACCCTCGTAGAGATATCCATTCTCTCACACGTCAATGACAGGGATAAAGAAGGGGTGAGTGGAATTGTCAAAATCAAAGATTTCACCATTTTTCGCAGACATATAGTAAGATTGTTGAGATGTAGTGCATAATTTTTTAACTGCTAGAAAGGAACCTATTCGAGCTGGTTGCTGCCAATAACTACAACGGGTTCGACTAGGACCAGGTCAGGCTTTTTGCCATTCAGCTGCTTAACTCTCTCAACTTCATGAAAAACGAAAAGATCATTCATTGCGACCTTAAGCCTTAGAACATTGTGCTTCAAAAGGGGGGTAAAATGGGGATAAAAATCATTGACTTTGGGACCAGTTGCTTCGAGGGTAAACAAATGTACGAGTATCTGCAGTCAAGATACTACAGAGCTCCATAAATCATCATGGGCACTGGTTATTCCTATCCCATCGACACTTGGAGCATCGGGTGTATCCTGGCATAATTGCGAATTGGTGAGCCTATCTTTGCAGGTGCTTCTGATGTTGAGCAGCTGACCTACATCGCCAACGCCATCGGCCTACCTTCCAAAGCAGATGGCCCTGCTTCTTAGGCATTTCTCTAGAGTGCATAGATGAAGGAACTGATTGAGAATGAGTGTATCTCAGAGTACAGAAAGATAAAGTCAGAGGAGGAGCTAAAACAGCACCCTTTGTTCTCGCAGTGGAGGTATATCAGGAACTCGATGGTACCGTTTCAGGAAAGGATTAAGAACCTTTCCACAAAAACGAGTGATAAGTTCATCAGGTTTATCTAAAGTCTACTGCAATGGGAGCCCGATAAGAGAGCTAAGCCAGAAGATGCACTTGAAGACCCATGGATCACTGGAGGTCTACCAAAGGAAATGAAGAAGATCTATGTGGCGATCAACGAAAGCATAAAATAATCAAAGTCAAAATCTAAGAGCAGGAGCAAGGAGAGAAGGATGAACGGATCTAAGATCATGAGCAAATCAAAAAGCAAGAGCAAGTAAAAAAGCAAAGAGAAGAGCAGGTCGAAGATTACTTAGAAGAAGCTATTGAGCAGCAAGCAGAAGAGCAGATCAAAAAGTCAGTAAAGGCATTGTTCAAAAGAGAGGAATAGAAGCATTAATCATAAAATTCCCTACTAAAAATATTTTCAAAATAAATACTCTCTTGAGAAGGATGTGCTTCTGAGGGCCAAGCTGAAGGGAGTTATCCGCTGACAAACTACTTTCACTGATCGATTTTTCTATTGTTATATCAAGACAGTTATTATAACTTCGGAAACATGGAGACTCCTGATTTCATCAGCAACTCATCTTTCGGGGGAGACAGTGCAGTCATTTACCATTTCTTCCAACGGCTCTAAAAGGCAGACGATAAAGACTATTACAGCAAGTAGGTTCAAAACCTGGACAAAGAGTATGTCATTCATGAAGCAGGTTATATAAGTACTATGCTGCCCAAAACTACCCCAGCAACGACATCTCCAGATAACTGTACGAACAACCTCTCAAGGAAGCCATCAAACTGAATATCCCTAAAATGCACAGTTTGGCAGACTCGATGCTGAGAAGCACTCTAGGCTCTGAATAAAGGTATACTAAAGTGTATTGAGATATGCCCAGAGATATTTGCAGATAGTTGGCCAGCCGAAGAAGATAGAGGCGTAGGATAAGAAGAGGAGGATTGAGGATGCAAAAAAGAAATTTGCTGAATCGAACTCGCATTCTAGTTTTATAGCCAATAGCAAGCCTTTTATGGAGAGGAAAAAAATAGCAGACTTTAGACCAGTCATAGACAACGAGCATGAAGCCTACATCAAGACCCACCTCACCTTCCTCGATCGGCCCAACCCTAGCTCAAACAACAAATAATACAGCAGCAAGTTCACAGATGTTATTGCAAAAAAGATAGCTGAGATGGGAGGAATCTAAAACACCATTACCCCCATAGAGAGCTCTCTTTCTACTTACTAAATGAGAAAAAATAGAAAGTGGGAATAGAACAGGAGCAGAAGCAAAAAAAGAAATGCTTCACCATCGCCCATTCAAGCTTTGGAGAAGATTGAAAAAAAACCAAAACAGGAATGGTTGGCCAAGTCAAAGCAGATGAGGCAGCAGTTGGAAGCCCAGCTAATAGGATGATCATCCAATGTCACACAATATCAAAATATGTTCTACTTATTGTCGTTGATGGCGTCGATTTCCCAAGGACTGAGCAGAAAGGACTCATTGGACAGTCTTAGAACTTCCTTCCTGGGAATTTTCTTGCTTGGAAGTTTGATAGGTGCATTGACGGTCTTTTCATACTATTCTTAGGTCTGCTGCCTAATCTTGCTGCTGTTGAAGTTGTGCAGCAGATAGTGTTTTCCTTTCTTCATCCTGATACTCCTCAACCCGTTTCGTTCTTAGCAGACTTCCGACATGACTTTCCTCGATGGCTGGTTGTGCTTTGAAATGCAGTCTGACTGTGTCCTCATCAGGGAAGCCGAACAATAAGCCTATAGAGTGTCTCTCTCTTTCTGCTGGCTACCTCTGTGCGATTCAGTCTTTATTCTTAGTTTATTTGAATGTTTTGGTCGAGAGTGAAAGCGCATGGATTTGGTAGCTGTTCTATGTTAGCCCCCGAATGTGTTGTAGGACTAGATAAGTTTAGTGAATAATTTTCCTTTTCTGTTGAGCTCGTATTGGCTTTGTATTTTTGCCAGTTTGTGCTTGAGGAGGGCTTGGAAGTGCTGAGCCTCGATATTTAGATGTGCCATTTATAACAGCTATTTTTTATAATAACCTCCTCCTTCTCTTAATATTACCCTTCTTCCCTCCACTCCTGATCTGCCTGTTTCTGGAATAAGATGACCCTAATAAGTATTATTGTCTTATGGCCTTTCAACTGTTGTAATAAATCTGAAGAATGTTTATTGATAAAACTATTGCAAAAGCCAGGGTCAGTGCTCATGGCAAAACTCCCAGATAAATAGAAGAAGTAACTCTGTCACCATGCAGATCGAGCAGCAATCCATTGACCACATCCGATCTATCTCATAAGACCTCATGTCCCTCATGGATGAACTATCATAAATAGATCCATCCATGACCTCGCCAAATGCTAGCCCCATCAACGTCAAACATAAGAAGCATCCCAGCAGCAGAAATTCATCACAGCAATAAGAACTGTTAGCTCACTCCTTCTTCAAGAGCGGAAATACCCAACAGTCACAGTAGTCACTGTCTAGACCTCACAAAAAAGCATCAGTGCCTGCCGTTCATTATGCTAGCTACATGAAGCCAACTCGGCACGTCAAGGAGAAGATCAGAGAAATATTGATCCAGGAGAGGGAGCACTAGCTGGAGACCTAAGAGAGAGAAAGGAGGAAAGTTGAATAATTGAAGAGAAAGGCTAACAAGAACTATACGCTTGTGGAGTCAAGGTACCAAAAGTTCCACGATAAGAAGGTGGAGAAGATAGAGGCGGTGGCTAACAGATAGATCGAGAAGGAGTTCTAATAGATGTCGGGGGTTACTTTTAAGCCAACAATAAATAAAAATATATCGATCAACGAGTCATTTGAATAAAGGCTGGAAAGCAACAAGCACAAAAGGTCAGTAAAAGAGGGAGAGGTCATCAAAGATATGATCAAGGAACACACCTACAAACCAAAGATCAACGCTCATAAAGTATCAGAGTCCAAGATCAAACAAATATGGAGCCCCGGAAATTCAGATGTAAAGTCGAATCTATCAAAAACCCAGCCTTTGAAGTTCTTCACCGACAGTCTCAACTCATCTCCTGATCGATAGGCCAGAAGTAGCTGTGTGAGAGCAGATGCCAGGGATTTTTAGTTCATGATAAGCTAGAGCATGTTTGAGAGTTGAGCCTAAATTAATGATATTTCTTGATGTGAGTTATATATATTAACATTATGAACAGCTGCTAGGTCAGCTCGATCGGTTCATAGAAGGACAGCTACAAGAAGCTAACAATCAAGGGTTTGTTGGAGTAGAACAAGATGAAGGATATGGCGCTGCAGAAGGCAACTAAATTGATTACGTTACTCACCAGTGAGGTACTTCCCTGCTGATGAAGTTGTAAACCTGCAAGACAGAAAAGGAGTAGCTGGAGAAGTCAATCCGAGACAGTTATGAGTCATTAATCGAGGAAATGTTTGACAAAATGCAGTTACTAGAGTACTAACTGAAAAAAGTAGAAAAAGTCGATAGCAGTGTATAAAATGTAGAGGTCTCTAACTAGCTGAAACTACCATCAACAAATAACCTGTTCATGCAATTCCAAGAGAACCTGTCCCCCACCATCAGAAAGAACAGGTCAATAAACAGGGGCTACTCCAAATAGGACAGCATTTGCTCCAAACAAACAGAAAAGGGTCTCAATGTCGATTAAGAGATGCTCAGGAAGTATCTGGTTCAGAACTAGGAATGGAAAAATGACGTCATCGATAGTATCAGTCAGCTGGTTTCAGAGTAGAACAGATAGCTGGTTGAGATGAAAAGGAGCAATAAGGAGAGCAGGAGTGAGCTGGCGGGTACATTCGAGCCACTGCCTTAGTGCCTACTGGATTAAAAAATAAGCAAACTGTTAAAAATAATAGAAGAGCAGGAAGGTTTGATCCTTTCTCTCAAACAATACATAGAAAAAGTATAGTAAAACTACCTGGCTTACTTCAGTAAATTGGAGTAAAGCAGCCACAAAAAATATAGTGGTGAGCCTGTTAGTTTTATGGTGGTGGATTAAGCTCTCCTGTAAGTCAAGTTAAATCTTATGAAGCAGAAGAGAGACTAGAATGGGGCTAGATCAGACCTGCTGGTTGAAAACATGGAGCTGAAGAGCATCGCTGAGAAGATGATCTATCTCTACAAGACTCAAAGAAATGATAGTACTTAACTGCTCTTCTGACATTTACAATTAAATAGGAAGGATGAGTAAATTAAGCAAGTTAGAACAATGAATGACTCATCTACCGAGAAAGGACTCCAACTGTTAGACCCTCCTATGGATATCCTTGACCAGGTACTGACTTTATTTTTGAATTGAGTTGATCCCATTTATCTTCTGGTTGATCCTCTCGATGAACATTCTGCTAACTTACTCCCTTCTCTCCAGCTCCTTCTCTATTGCTCCGATTTCCTATCTGATCTTCTTTTATACAGAGTCCAGATACTGATGAGTGCTGCGATTCCATTCTTCCTTTTCCTCCTTCCACAACTATCTATCTCCATCTTTACCTATTCTTAGCTGGCAAGGGTTTCCATGTCTTTGTCGATGGATTGGAGGTAGTTTTATATGTTGGCTAGCTTGTACTGCATGCTGATTGTAGGATCCTTCTCTTTCATCAGCCTACCTTATGAGTGCTTGTTATTAATATGAGAGATGATAGTAATGAGTTCAATGATAGCATAGGTGTGAAGCAGGAAGTATATAAATAGGATCAGCTGTAGACCCTGGTCATCTAGATGCTCTTGTTTTCGGGCATCTCCTTCTGAAACAGTAAATTTCTATGGAACTATTTTACTTTCTCCCTCCTGTTGTTCTCGTCAAATCTTGTTATCTCAATGTCATCCTCCAATTTCTAGCACTTGATGAACCGGTAATAAAAAGACTTGAGGTACTTGAGCACCCTTTCCTTCTGGAATATGATCTAGCAGACACAGATCAGAAAGAAAAAGATCACCTGACCCATCAGAAACAGCATATATACGGTGCTGCTGCCAGACCAGGTTGTACTGTTGATCTCCGAAACACTGCCGATGTAACTAACCGTGAAGGTGCAAACAAGTAGGATATTGCTGGCTACCCTGAAGATGAAGTATCGTATTTTGGTGAAGCGAATCAGCACGATGAAGTATATGGTGTAGATGGTTTGGAATATGATGAGGATGACACCTGAAGCAGAGGGATTGGAGAATAGACCAGAATACATGCATATTATTAGAGTGCGGTTAAGGAGAGATAAGAGGATGTTGTTTTTGGCAAACCATTTTTTGCTTGTCATCTGCTCCAGTAAAACATAGTAGTGAGGATCATCCACCTAAAATCTTTTCCAATTGCTGACGACGCCCACCATCATCAGTATCACAAAGACAGCCACTAGAGCCAAAATAGCCATCGAAAATGAAAAGGGGTCGAAGGTAACATTATCGTTGACGTTGATGACCTGGATAAGACTGCTGAGGAGGAGGGGAGTATATATAAGGGTAATGAGCCTTATGGGAAATATTATCTTCTTTCTCTTTAGCATCGTGGCAGTTGGACTGTGCAAGCTTTTGTCGACCAGAGCCAAGATCAGCAGAAATATGAGAAGAACCAGGAGGAAAGCTAAAAATTGGAAGCAGAAGGTAGCCATGAAGTTGTTGCTGTTGATTAATGAAAAATTTGTGGCCTGAATAGCAAGGGACCCTCCTTAGAAGCCGTACCTCCATGTTATCAAGCTGGCCAGTTGGATATTCTCGTATATTTACCGATAGACCCCCATGCCGATGGACAGCAGGAACAGGTGAAGGAGGATGATGACGATAGCTGGTCCCAGGAAGGCATTGAAGTTGTCAGGTGGGGGGGAGCAGGTGGTGATGAAGGGGTAGTCGTTATTGGGGTAACAGGAGAGACAGGCGTAGGGGGAGTTGTTGTTGTTGTTGTTGTTGGTGCAATCTTAGCAATAGAAGGAGCAGGTTGAGATGGCAAGGGGAAGGACGATTGTTAGGATTATAACCCGAAGCATTAACTATTATTAAGTAGTCAACAGCCATTATCAGGCATACTTATTAACTCCTCTAATTAATATGATTAATAATTGACTGCAGAGAATATCACTGCCCGCATTGGTTAAATATTTAACAGATTAAAAGCTACCTGCTATGACTGCAGAAAACAAAAAGGAAGGAAAACAATCTTTTATCAGGTAACAACTATCATTTCAACTCATTCTCTTATTTGATGATTTGGCTAGAGGCAGACAGCTTCTGCTTCAATTCCTTCTTCTTTCTCTCAGCATACTTCCTCTTCATGGCCTTCTCATCCTTCAGTTTGTTCAAGGCCTCAGCTTACCTTGCTGCCTCCTCGTTCTTTAATTCAGCCTTATGCTAATATTATTCTTTTTATAGAGGAACAGCGATGCCCCAAAGATAATTGGCCATTTCGCAAACTTCCTGAGCTGAAAAGGTTGGAAACAATTTCAAAATTTATGGTCTTTTAGCATTGAGATAGATGTTGAAGGCTGATATTTTACGAGATGGTTATGTTGCTATGTGCTTAGACTATGATAACAAAGGGGGAGATATGTTGGTTGGTGTGGGCTGAGGATGATGCCGATTGAGCAATGTGTTGAGGTACATCTGGTTGAGCTCCCAGAACAGTCTTCCGAGTTTACCAGAGGCAGCAGTCAGCACAGCAACATTTTTATTTCCTCTATTTTCCTTCATGGACTAGTGTTCCTGTTGCTGGGATACTTCTGGGGGTCTATCTATGTTGATGCCTATCAAAACACTCAACCCTTCAATATTATTTAAGTAAGTCTTTATTTTCGGTTGTCTGTGATTCGAGGTGAGCTGGATAGATAATTATAACAATGAGTAATGTTCCTACCAACGATAACCCTTCCAAATCTAGAAGTCTAGAGCCCAAAATAGGTTCATCCACCTATGTCGTCAACAACTCTCTCAACTGCTCCATTCGCCCCAAAAGAGCCTCCTTCGACATCAAACTCTACCTCCAGTTGCACAGAAAGTTCGTAAGGAAGGCCATCATCGATAGAAAATTCTAAGAAAGTATATTTGATGTGAAGGAGCAAGGTGGAGGAGTCAGGAAAGGATTCAAGGGAAAAACCCGGCCTTAGAATTTTCTATGTCGGAGCAACAGCGTAAGATAAAGATAAAAAAGACTAAGTACGGAGCCTACTTTGCATCCTCAGGAAACCACTTCAAACTGGGAATCAACCCACCGCCTCCACCAGTCAACCAGCTAGGAAGACAGGGAGTTAGGTCATGTTTCCAATACATTTCACACTAGGCCAAATATGATGTACAACTTGAGCTTATACCGCAAGGGCTTCAAGACCAATATCAAACGTTAGAAGATGTGTCTGACCATAATGTAGTCGTTTCAGAGGACGAGGAGGGAGCAGGGGAGCGTCAGGAAGAGCAAAGTGAACACCACCGTCTGCTGATGAGGGATTATTTATTGAGAGAATGTGCTATTTATGGGGACTGTTACTGGGATTATTAATTTAAATAATGTTCGAAGAGGGTAAGTGTCTCCTTATGCAGAGTATCCCATCACCAGCAGTGCCCTTCAGGAAAGGAACAACCAGCCAATCTACAGCACAGGACCCTAGCACAGCCAGCTCAAAGATTTCCTGCAGCACATCGATTAGTAAAACGACTCCGAGGATGAAGGCATCGAGGACTACATTGTAGGGGGCTACCACCCTGTACATATTGGAGAGGTCCTGATCAAGAGATACGTGGTCATACAGAAGCTCGGATGGGGACATTTTTCGACTGTTTGGCTGTGCAAAGATTTCAAATATGACACATATGTTGCTGTCAAAATTCAGAAAAGTTCTCCGCATTACATGGAGGCAGCCTTCGATGAGGTTGAAATTTTGCAGAGAGTGGAGACAGAATCACACAATAAAGACTGGAAAGAGGGAAGAGATGGTACACATGTGGTTGGCCTGCTCAATGCCTTTCTGCACAAGTCTAACTATGGAAATCACTTCTGCATGGTGTTCGAAATACTCCGTTGTAATTTACTGGAGGTCATCAAAAGGTATAAATACGAAGGACTACCCTTAGACATTTGCCAGGAAATATCGAAGCAAGTGCTCAAGGGACTTGATTTTCTGCATAGGGTCTGCGGGGTCATCCACACTGACCTCAAGCCTGAAAATGTGATGCTGTGTTTGAGCGACGAGGAGGTCAAGGAATTGGTAGAAAACGGGCAGCTATCTAGCAACTAGCTCTTTGCTGAAAGGATGAAAATCATGCAAAAAATGATGGGCATGAACCCAGCAGCAGCCAGCACAATATCAACCAAGAACAATCGAAGCGAAAGGAACGACAAGATAAGTGAGCTTTAAGGCATGCTAAAAGACGAGAGTTTATCGAAGGGGCAGAAGAAGAACATAAAGAAGAAACTGAAAAGGGAAAAATAAAAAGAGAACGAGGAACAGCGATAGAGCTAATAGACGACAGAGGGAGCTTCTTCCCAGTAGCCGTCCAGGATAGAAGATTTGTTTGATGTGAAGAAGGGAAGGATAAAGTTCAACAGGGGAGGACAGCTCAAAATGCCCTTCAGAATCAAAATTGCAGATTTAGGAAATGCCTGCTGGAAGCACCACCACTTTTCTACTTAAATACAAACTAGACAGTATAGGTCGCCATAGGTCATTCTTGGACTAAGCTATAACGAAACATCCGATATCTGGTCCTTTGGCTGCATGATGTACGAAATGCTCACAGGTGACCTGCTTTTCCAGCCGAGGAAAAACGAGAATTGGAGCAAGAACGATGATCATTTGGCACAAATTCAGGAACTCGTCGGAAATTTCCATCCCCACTTTATTGCCAGAAGCCCCAAGCGAAAACATTACTTCAATAAGGATGGCACGATGAGGAGAATGCCTACCTTGTGCCACTACCCTTTGGAAGTCGTTCTGCAGATGAAGAACAGAGTGGTGAAGGAATAAGCTGCTGCTTTTGGGGAATTTTTGTAAATGTCCCTCATTGCTGAGCCTGAGCTGAGAGCGACAGCCCAGAAAATGCTTAACAGTCGATGGCTCACTCGCTCCATTCCCAAAGACTACAAAATGTAAGAATGTGTATAATTCAGGGAGCAGGTTGATTACAATGAGCTAAGAGAGAAGTTCAATGAAGACGAAGATGGCTTCCAGGCTCCATCTACCAAGCACCTCGTCTAAGAACCCGAGTAACACAAGTGGGAAATTGAGGAAGAGGGAACAGAGATATAGGAGGAAGCAGAAAGGATGGCCGACATTCGACTGGTCGACAGAAGTTTCACCGATCTTGGTTACATTGGCTACAGCGAGGGAATTGCTCTCGGGTAGTTGGACTGTCAGGCTAACTGGCAATTCACCTGATCTCATTTTTTGCAAAACAACAGGTCCAATCCAGCAAACTACTATAAACTATCTTAATGCTCTACGGGCTCAGAGGATGTGTTTGACCGACAGATGGCTGTTGAAGTGCACAGCAGCCTTCCCTTTCTTCCCCTTGAAGCTGCATTCCTTGATATTTCTGCAGCTCTCCTTCTTAGCCGTCAGCCAGTTCTTAATCATCTCTATCTCTACTTCGCTTGACTCTGAGTAAAATTTAATGAAGTTATTGTTGTTCTAAAGGTACTTCCCCCTGCTTCTGCTTTTGTTTTTGCCTCTCTGAATGTGCACAGAGTTGAAATGGCCCAGACCCTTGTCGAACATTATGCACTGACTCATTCGCTTCTTGGAACTGTTTATGGCCAAGGGTCGGTCGAGATTGCTCTTGTTTGGTATCAAAGGTAGTCTCTAAGGTTTGGGAAGAAGGCTTTCGAAGTCGGTGGCCCGATGCATGCTTTTTTTATTGAGACTGCGGTGCCTTTTTGGCTTGAGCTGGCTGTACTGTCTATGAGTGTGTTATGGCTGATCGCTGATTTATATGAGAGACTGTAAGGCTTTGGACTACTCATGGTTGTCCCGTTCTTAACTGTCCATTTATTATTAAAACTTAGTGCAGAATAGGAAAAAAGACATCAAGGTAATCCATCCATCATTTCCTCAAGACCCTCCCTTTTTCCTCCATGTACTTCACTAGCTTGATCTTGTTTCTGCTCTATTTTAGTGGAGAATCGTCATATTTAGACATTCTTCCCTCCTCACTCTAACCCTTCTCGCTTCTGGCTCTGTTCGATCTCGAGATTGATACATACATTTTTCTGCTGCTTTGGGACATTTGGCTGTTTACTCTACTGCTGGCTGGCTGTCTGAATCGTGATTAGTTGGCTTTTAATTATGGAACAGTCAGGATAATTGATTTGGTCCTGTGGTAGGTGTACTGAGGTTAGTGGATGGTGTTGTGCTGACTGGAGATTGCTCTATTAGGCAGATTGCTGTCTTTAGGTTTGTGATTAACCTCCTGTTCTCGTGGTTGATGGTGCTTGGCAATGTTAGGGTACAGGTCGGTCACAATTTCCCTGTAAAGAAAGCTGTGCTGGTTGACCTGCATGTTCTAAACAGGCCAGTGCCGTTTTCTAGCCTCCAGCTGCACTCTTCTCATCAATCTATTTAGCCAGAACAATTATAAAGAATGACCCGAATAAAACATATCACAACAGCAACAGCCACCAGCACAGCACAATAACCAACCACCACTCTGCCTTGACAACCACCACTGTGTTACTGGGGGCAACATAGGGCTGGGTGTTTACTGCTGTCGAACTGCTCTATCTGAAATTGCTGGCGTACTGCGTGGTGAGGGTAAAGTTGAAACAGACTCTTTCATTTTGGACAAAGGAGGTGAATGCCAGACCATCACCATATATGAAACAGTACTAGTTGTCGTTGCTGACCACCACCTCATCTCGGTTTGTGTCTCCTGTTTAATACTTACGCTTGAATGAGCCCACAAAGTAAGCAGAAGAGTCGTAGGCAGTCAGGACTGTCACCAAATCTTGACTGCCCTGATTGACAACGTAATTGTTGTCTTTGGCTGCAGAGGAGGCACTGGTGGCATAGTAGTCGTCAATGTGGATATCCAAACTGACCCCAACTGTGTGGTACTGGATCATCGCTAGATCGGCATTGACCAGACTAGTGTTGTAGGTCATACCTATCCATTTAGGTGAGAAGGCACTTTGTCCTTGAGCCTTGTGGACAACTGCCAAGAAGAGCCATATTTCGAGGGCATTTCCATCGTAGGATTAAGTCGCATAGACAGTGAGATTTCCTCCTCCGAAGGTGCTGGTCGCAGCAAAGTTGCCCAACATCCGATCGTAGGTCTTGTCCACATTCTTATGAACACTGAGGTATGAGCATACCTTTTCGTTGCCAGTCTAGTACCCGTTCCCCACGAATGCCTAGTTGGCACTCATGAAGCAAACCTGGATGACTGAGTTGACATACAAGGAGATGTCCTGAGTGTCTCCTGTTATTAACTATCTTTTGAAGGAGGCCTTTATGCCGTTGCTGATATCTCCCGATAGACCGGTGACGGAGGGCATGATGTTCTGGATGTTGTCGGATTGGATGTAGCTGTTCTGGTCGAGATAGCAGTCAACCATCGTTACGGGAGCTGCTGGGTTGAGAGAGTTAAGCTTAAAGAGAGTGACGTCGGTGTCTGCTTAGTTCTGTGACCAGATCATTGCTACCCACTGCACATTGGCCTGGAAGTCGAGGGTGAAATCGAAGTAAGTATCGGTGACTGAGCCGTTGACTGTAAGGTAGCCTCCGTTGAGGGTGACGACTGTCTGGTGTGTGAAGGGTAGCAGGGTCAGCAGCAGTAGACAAAGAAGGCAGGTCATTATTATCAATTATATTTTATCATCGTGGGCTCCACCACACCTGACTACATAGCTGACATTAACTTTGAATCCTCACCACCACAGCTGATATGCATAGAGATAAGGCTAGATAGGATAAAACATGGATCATTCTTCGTAGTTTTACTCTTCCTGGTTGTTGGCGTATCTCCTCTTAAAGCCCTTCTTCTGCCCGGTAGTCACAGCGTCCAATATCAGGTTCCTACCCCGGTACTTCTTCCCATGATACTTCTTTATAGCCTTCTTCACGCTCCCCAAATCTCTATAGTCGATGTAGGCGAAACCCTTGAAATTCTGTGTCGATGAGTTGTACACCATCCTTATGTCAGTTATTATCCCGCAAGACTCAAATTCACTCTTGAGCTCCTCCTCGCTGATTTCATAGGGAAGGCCCTTCACGAAGAGCACCTTGCATCCAACTGGCACGCTGATGTTGTTACTATCCATCTGCTTCTCTCCCTTGGCTGGTTTTATCTACAGGTATCGAGTGCCGATCTTCTCGTGGTCTTTCTTTAGAGCTTTCTCGTATTACTCCTGATTGTCAAAGGCCACATGAGCGT
>Ga0100378_1001031_pt1 | contig 30283 bp, 34 predicted proteins | sample CryGeymeta201502_FD_81535 | JGI IMG/M metagenome (GOLD analysis project Ga0100378, IMG submission 81535) | Groundwater microbial communities from Crystal Geyser aquifers in Utah, USA - Crystal Geyser metaG 2015-02 | ecosystem: Environmental > Aquatic > Deep subsurface > Groundwater | place: USA... | reverse complement strand
TTTTCCATCAGACTTTCCTTGACTCTGCTGTTTGTTACACTAATCTTGTCAATGCTTAGAGCCTACTTTTGCTTGGCTTCTTTTGGAACTTGATGAAAATTGTATTATTGAAACTATATTGAACAAGAGGGTTGAGATATGGAGATATGGCTGAAAAAAATAAATTATGATCTGCTGGCAAAAATAGGCCTACCACGATTAAGAAGAGGATAGGAGTAGAGTGATGTATATGAGAAGGTTAATGAGTGTTGGGATGAAGTGGAGAATTGCCGCTGATTATATTTTAGTTCAAGTGTTATAAGCCATGGCCTGTTCCATAATTTATTTCTTAAATGAGAATGAGCAAAGGACTAATCCTCTGCCTCGCTTTGGTCACCATCGCACTGACCCAGACTAACTTCAAAAATGACTGCCAAAATGCCTCCTTGATTCCCAAGCTAGCAACTGGCACCATTCATCTCAACCCTCTCGACACTTACAACAATGGAGCTAACAAGGACTACTACCAGGACCTCACTTTCAACAAATTCGAGGTCATCGACGTCCTCGGCTATGGATTCGCCCTCAGTGGATTCCAAGCCCCATGCTCCCAATCCTTCTACTCCCTCTCAATCTTCAAAGTCACCTTCTAAAATCAAAACACCAGAATGAGAGTCGTTGTTGACTTCCGTAACCCCGGAGACGGATCCATCACAACCTGGACCCTCGTGACCTTCACCTACATTGTGGTCTCACGAACTCTTAACGGAGCATACTCCGACATTTGGGCCACCGTCGCTGAGATCGATAATCCTCAACACAACACTCCTCTTCCAATCGACTCCATCGGCGGCTCTTATGCCACTGCTCCAGCTAATTGCTTTGCTTTCCAGGATCCTGACTTTGACTTTGACCAAGTTAACTGCGACGCTACTCTTCCCAGAGATCCAACTGGAATCAACGGAGACATCGTTATCCATGCCTATATAATGGGTTTCAGGTTTAACCCTGCTTTAGCTACCAACAACCACCTTTCAGCTGGAGTCTATCCTCAATCTCCAGTGAACCCTGCCACTGACGAACTCACAGTGACTGTTTCTGCTGCCACCAATCCTTCAGGACCTAATGTAGCCTTCAACAATCCCAACGGAGCCGTCACCTATATGAAGGTGGCCTTCGTTATATCAGTCATGGATACATCCTTCATTGCCTCTTCTTATCCTTCAGGATCAAACATGCTGTACTCTTCCAGCTACGTCTTCACCACTGTCACCACCTTCAACGAGGCTGTTCCCATTGTCCAGGGCACCTTCGCCTCAGCTGAGTACAACCAGCTCTACTTCCGTCTTCCTGACAACAGATATGCCATTTACGGTATCACCAACTTCGAATTGCCCAATACTGCATCATGCAGCACCATTCTCATCAACGCCACCCTTAACAACATTGACTCTTACACTGTTACTACTCCCAATGGAAGCCCTACCAACTTCTTCTTCGTGGCTGACATTTTCACTGTCAACATTGATACTCTCTGCAGACCTACCTCTGGATCTATTTCCAGCCAGATCCTCACCGTTGGAAAGAAGGCCTTCTTCACCGTTCCCACTCAAAGTCTTCACCAGTACATCCTGGAAGAAAGACAAAATGCTGAAGTTCCTATTCCCGCTAGCTTTGCCTTGACTGGTGATAGACCCTTTGTCTTTGACTTCTACGGAGCCAACAATGGTAACACTGATACTATCCTCTATATTGCTGAGGTTCCCTTCACCGGACTCACCAGTGGAGCTCCTCTCAAGTTCGAGTTCGGTTTCTTCGATAGTCAGCCTTCCATCGGTACTGACCCAACTGCCACTATGATTGATACTACCGACTACAAAATTAAGCTAGAAGTCAACGGTTACCTTCTTTACGAAAGCACCTACACTGCTATTCCTGCTGGAACAAATGAATCTCCCCTTATCCAGAGAGGTCTCAACGCCAACTCTGCCACCGCCAATGCTGTCATCACCATTTCTTTCACCAGAAGTGCCTCTGTTGACCAGTCACTATTCTTCTTCATCAGAATGTTCCAGTATGTTGCTGCCTATGATCCCACCACTGGATGCTGCCCTTCTCAGTGCCCTGCTCTCACTGGTCTTGATGTATCCAATGATCCTCCCGTTTGCATTTATTGTAATGCCAATGCTGGTCTCGTCTACAACCCTAACAACGGAACTTGCACTTGCCAGAGTGGATTCTACCTTGACAGTTCAAGAACCTTCCAGTGTTTCGCTTGCAGTGCTCTCTATTGTGCTACTTGCAACCCCAGCAGCCCTGCTCAGTGCTACACTTGTGTTACTGGAGCCACTCTTGACAATGTTTCACTGACCTGTACATGCGGATCTGGCTATTTTGTCAATGGAACTTCCTGTCAACAATGCCCTACCCAATGCCAAAACTGCTCATCACCCACTGGAGCCTGCACTTCTTGTGTTGATCCTCTTAGAAGAGACATCAACAACAACTGCTCCTGCGTTACTGGATACTTCGATAATGGAGCTGTTAACTGCACAGCCTGCTCATCAACTTGTCTTACCTGCACTAATGGATCAGCTTGTACCTCCTGCAGTGCTGCCCTTCATAGAATGCTGACTGGAGGTGTCTGCTCTTGTGCTGCAGGATACTATGATTTCTACCATACAAACATGACCAGAACTTGTGAGTTGTGCAACCCTGAATGTCTGACATGCACCACTTCTCCTGCTTTGTGCACTTCCTGCGATCCCAGAAAGAACAGAGTTCAAGGTGCTGACTCTCAAGGCAGACAGAGTTGTCTCTGCCCTTCAGGATTTTACTCAACTCCCGATGGATCATGCATTCAATCCAACTGTAACGCTGATCCTTTCTGCTCGGAATGCGAGCAAGGTCTCAAGTTGTGCATCAAGTGCTTATCATCCAAAAACAGAGTCATCAAGCTCCCCGAAAGCATCTGCGTTTGTGCTGATGGATACTATGCTGATACCAACAACACTTGTCAACCTTGCAAGAGTGGCTGCGGAATTTGCAAATCAGCCACCAACTGTTCATCTTGTGTTGCTCTTGCTATCAACAACTTTGACGGATCATGTTCATGCCCCAACAGCACCTTCTTTACTGTTTCTGCTGATGGAGTCAGATATTGTGCTGCCTGTGGACCTAACTGCAGAGTATGCTCTGATGCCAACACTTGCACGACTTGCATGAATACCTACACCAAGACTGCTGACAACAAGTGTGTCTGCCCTGCCAGAACCTTCACATCATCTACCAATCAATGTCAACCTTGCTCTACTGGATGTGATCAATGTACAGCTGCCAATGTTTGTGTTTCTTGCATCGCTCCTCTCCTTCTTCAAGGAAACGGGTGTCAGGTCAGCTGCAATGATGGTTTCACTGCTGTCGGAAGTGTCTGCCAAGGATGTTCAACTGGATGTCAGAGATGCACTCAGAACTTGATCTGCTACTACTGTGCTGACGGATTTTACATGTACAAGGGAAGCTGTTACTCTGTTTGCCCTGCTGGTACCATTGGTGATAGATCCACCGGAAACTGGGTCTGCTCACCTTGTAATGCTCCTTGCAAAACTTGCATCAATCATCCTTCATATTGTACCAGTTGCCTCAACGGTCAAGGGTATCTCCAAACCTCATCAGTCTCACAATCCTGTGTCTTGAGTTGCGTTGCTGGAACTTATCCTGATAACGGAGTCTGTCAGGTTTGTGACTTCAGATGTGCTACCTGCCTTGGATCAGCTTCAAACTGCATCTCATGCCCTGCCAACCAGGTTCTCTACAAGGGTGGATGTTGGGCTCAGTGTCCAGCCATCTCCCTCCAGCAAATCGGCCAAAACGCCTCATGTGTTGACACTTGTCCTGACGGTTTCTGGAAGGTCTCCATGACGGAATGTTCTCCTTGCGCTATCGAGTGCACCACTTGCTCAGGTTCAGCCAGAAACTGCACTTCATGTCTTCATGGATCAGTCTCCATCAACGGCTCATGCACAGTTCAGTGCGGAGAAAATGAATTCAGCTTCAGTGGATTCTGTGTTGCTTGCTCTTCTAGCTGCTATGGTTGCACCAACAATCCTCAAAATTGTATCACCTGCGCTGATGGATATGTCAAGACTGGTTCAATCTGCCAAAAAGGCTGCCTTTCTCATCAATTCTACGATAACAATGAAAAGAGATGTATTGCATGCTCTACCTCATGCGCTACTTGCTCATCATTCAATTACTGCACTTCATGCAAGAATTTGGCCATCAGTCCCAGAGGTGGTATCTGCTCAGATTGCCCCTATCCTTGTGCTACTTGTGACGGTACTGGAGCATGCACTTCTTGCCTCAGTGGATTCTACTACTTCCAAGGAGCATGCCAGACATCTTGCCCATCTGGAGCTAGACCCGTTAATGGAATCTGTCAATGCACCTCAGGAATTGTTTCTCTTGGACAATGTGTCACCAGCTGTGGATCAGGATTCACCTCAATTTCTGGAAGCTGCCAGCCTTGCAACTCCAACTGTGCCCAGTGTTCAGGAGACATCAACAGTTGCACTTCTTGCATCAGTGGATTCACCCTTGACTCTCGAACTAGAAGATGTGTCTCAGAGGCTAGCTGCCCCTACGGTCAGGATCTTTATCAAGGAGTTTGTACCAGCATTTGTGAATCAGGCTATTACTTCTACGAAGGCATTTGCATCTATGGTGGATGCTTCTAGGGTTATACTCCCAACTCCTTTGGCGGATGCATCAGACAGACTTCAGCTCAGAGTAGCGCCTCATCAAGTGGAAATTGCAATGCCAATCAATATCTGCAAAACGGTGTTTGTGTTGGTGCCTGCGCTGTGAAGAGCTACCCTGACTCAACCAGCAGACAATGTTTGCCTTGCTCTGCCAACTGTAATGACTGCTTCAGCGCCTCATTCTGTATCAACTGTGCTAGTGGCTACACTATGGAAAGTGGAAGATGTGTGGCCAGCACCACTTGCCCATCAGGACAGTATCAGTACAAATCAAACTGTGTTTCAAGTTGCCCTGTTGGAACCTATATGAGTGGAAACACATGTGTTAGATCATGCACAGACAGCAAAAACTACTTTTTCAATCAAATCTGCTTCCCCAGCTGTCCCACCGCTTTGAGAACTGCTGATGCATGTGTCAACAACTGTCCTTCTGGAACAACGGCTGTTAACGGCGTCTGCCAATGATCGATTCATCCCTTTATCATCATCATTCTTTCTTATCATTCTTATTCCTACTATCATTTCATTCAATATTCTAACTCAGTCAAAAAAAAGAGACTATATGTTAAACCTGTGAATATCAAACATAAGAGACCAGGGTGGCAAACTCGATATCTTCCATCTGCTGTGGGTTCAGCCTCATCTTGATCTCCTTCTGCTTGACAAAAGCGCCTGAATAAAGAAAAATTAACCTGCTGCTGCCTGAGTAAAAAAAAATATGTTGCCTCCGCCTGCTATCATGATACCGATACCGGCAATGATCTATATAAATAAAGAAGATACTAGTTCAAGGTTGACAAGAACGTATAAAGCTCTGATGAGGCCCAATATCATAAACAGGAAAGGAGCGATACTGTAGACTATTTGAATTATCCAGAAGAGTTTGGACCAGATTGCACTCAAATATTTATCATTAGCTCTGCACTCATAGAAAAATTTCTATGAACCATATTCGTCCACATCGAAGTACCATCTTATGCCCAACAATCGTTTCCCGTTGAAATTTTTGGTAAGCCAGAAATCCAGCACAACGAAGACCACCATCATTTCGTTGAGGACAAGACCGTTGAAGAGAGTGGTGAACATTCCTCTAAAGAGAAATATTATAAAAACTAGTCCTTTTAAGGCGCAGTGGACGATAAAGCCCACAATGGCGTAGACCAGAGCATTGGGATTTTTATCTTCATCAACCTCGTACCAGCTCTTTAGTTACTGAACTACAGTATTGCCACCTTTGTCCTCGGTCTGTTCGGCCTCTCGTATTTCTAGTTTATGTTTTGCTTACGTTATCGAACTTTGGTGAGCAGATCAAGATCTTTGCTTTTGAAGGGACCTTTGCCAGACAGCATAATAAAAACTATGGTATTTGAGAGACCTTCCAATAAAAATAATAGATCACCTATTGCTTTGACAAAGTAAAGAAGAACAATCACGAAATGTTTAAATTCAGTGAGTTTACTGGCACCTGCTGAAAGAAGGTCAGAGAAGCAGGAGAAGGTGGAAACAGAAGGGAATGCATTAGGGCGAACTGCAGAGGAGGTGGTGGGATCATTGACAGCTGGAAAGTGTAAGGAAATCCTTGGGGAGTGCTTACCGGCAAAAATATTATTCTTCTCTGAGGGGGAGGCATAGTTAGTTGCAGGGGTTGACGCCTTTGTGCTCTTTCCGGGACGTTGACTTCGATTGGTTTGTTTTTGTATGTGATGATGCGATATTGCTATCGGCAGAGGGGACATGTGTTGTGCTTCTAAATGTCAGGAGGGATACCTTGGACCACTTCTTGATGCAGCGGATACAGAAGAGATGGCTGCAGTTATCGAGGGTGCTCTGAATGATATAGCTTGTACGTTGGAGTTCCTCTCTAGGCAGATGGAGCAGGTGATAGGCTCTGAGGCTCTACTCGTTTTGGACTTCATTTAATAACTATTAAAAACACTTTGCTATTTTATTGCCAAGTTTCCGTCAAGCTACCAATACCTGACTTCCTCAGATCAGGTTTATTCCTTTCAGAGGTTAACAATATCTTAAGTGTGAGCATTGGAGGCAAATTGAATCTCTTTGATGATTTTGAGCGTAATTAGGTGTAATAATAAATCGCTTCCATTGAATTCTAAGGCATGGACTGGATAGTCAAGTTAGCAGAAAAGCCAAAAAAAGTCTTGTGTAACAGGTAGAAAATCTCCAACTCGACCCGCAAGCCAAAAATAAAAAGTACACTACATTTAAGCAATCGACCTTCAAGTCGAGATATTTACCGCAGACCTTTAAGAACTATCACTTTACAGACATCACCGCTGAAGAACCGGATAATCCTGGTGCACCTCTAATAGATTTCATGCTACTGATGCCCACACAATACTAGGCCATTAAAATATGCATGACAGTGTCGGTGGATTTGAGCAAATAATTTGTCAAGTATAGTTCATATCCTGTCAAACATTCACAAATGCTAAACTTCACCAGCCAGCAAATAGTGACCTTGTCACGATTCTTTTCCTTCTATCTCAACCCTCGACTGAGTGTTGGATGGCTTTGCATAGATCCTTAATCTGGCTGTCTGACCTATATACACGCCAACAACTCACTAGGTTTCCTTGAAAAAAGGATTGAAGACAAATTATAAGATCTCACCGAGTTTTTGTCAACAGAAGTCAACTAAATCGAGAAGAATTGGAGGATCATTCTGCCAGAAATATACACATTACTGAACATTTCCGAGAGGAAGATCTTGTCGCATCCATTCTGGTACAACTATAATAGTGCCAAGGCCAAGAAAGTCAACCACTATGAGTCTTCTAAATTTTATCTACTGACGGAGTACGTCAAGCATAGCTTTATCGAGTACCCGCAGATGTTTGATGAGACAGTTTCAGGACGTATTCTGGAAGTCAGATCAAGATTTTTATCAAAGGAGGAAAAGGCCAAAAAATATTTACAGTGCAAGCAGAAACAAGATGAGTTAGACTTTGAATCAAAACCTCTCAACAAGGAGATCTATAACGTCTTGGAATTGTTCTATCCGAAGTGTACAATAGAACATGAGACAAAAACTGTGAAGAAGTAGCTTGATGAAAATAATCTAGTAGAATTATGCAAAATTTTGGAAGTGAATAAGTATCAAGCAAAGAACGAGATATACTCGAAGCTTGAAATACGATAGGTCCAGAAAGAGGAAGAACTAAGTAGGTCGGGTTTTAGTCAATTGAAGTTGCTACTGATAGATGGAGTGGTCAGGTAAGAACAGAGCAACAATGTTCAGAAAATACAAAAGATAGTTTCAAAGGAGACTGATCATCACAGACACATCAACTAATGCTAGATCCTCAAGTACATAGGCAGTGGGAAGTGGCACTTCATAGCCCGCTACTTTTTTTGTAAAGAAAAACCCAAGTAGATATTGTTGGAGTACTGTCCTCAGAAGACCATAAACTCCTATCTAACATTCAACAAGTAAATAGTATCTCTGGAAACTAAGCTAGTCTTGCTGAGTAGAATAGCTCTGGGTATAAGATTTCTGAGGGACTATGGAGTATATCACAACGATCTGAAACCTGATAATGTTTTATTGAAAGTTATCGGAAATAGCAATAAAAGTTACCTGTTGACTAGATTGATAGATTTTGGATAATCATACAGCAGATACCAGAGAGACTTGTTGAGAAAAAATTGGTATCACCGAGGCTGGACAATCCCATACGCACCTCCATAGCAAGTGATGCAGAGCAAGGAAAGCAAATACAGCTAAAAAACTGACGTCTTTAGTCTTGGAGTCATCCTCTATTAATTCATGTTTGGGCAATTCCCAGCTTAGACCTTCCGCAAAGGAAAATAGCTCTATATGAAGGAAGAAGGATACATTAGATTATGCGCAATGGCTCCTTAGAAATGCCGAGATTTCAGCTGTCCAAAATTGATGCAGCTAATTTACATGCTGTTTCTGAGGTGTATCAGTCCAACTCCCGAACATCGACCTTCAATCGATTGGATCTACATAATTCTGATGGAGGTGGTATACATGGCAGGTTCCATTTCGTGTATGTGATGTTTAATAATGCTTCTATGTTGTTAATTGTGAATAGAATCATATTAAAGATGGAAGAATATGAGAGCAAGGTGAAGTACCTGCAACATCTTAAAAAAATAGCAGCCATCAAGCAGGTCAACAGACGTAACAATCCCCTCTCGACCATTTTCAATCATCCCCCTCACAGTACACCTGCTCCTACCATCAGGAAACAAATAATCCCTCACATCCTCCAAATGTTCAAGGTTCAGATAGAGAAGCTAAAACAAGACACATAAAAGCACTGAACGGATTATTCGAGATTTCAACGTCGAGAAGGAAAATTGCAGACTACTCAGTAAAATTTTGCAAATGAATAGCAGTATTTCTTTTAGACAGTTTTAGCAGCAGTATGAAACGTCAAAACACTACCCACTCAAAGAGTATAGAATAAAGAGAAATCACAAGTATATCTGGTTTAGAGTATTTGATATCAACATGAATCAAGACACCTCGGCCAATCCTGACGATCTTTTTAGAATTTATGGTCTATAAAACAAGAAAAAAGTTATGTTAGCGACTGGCACTCTGTTTGAGCTGAGAAAAATGGAGTTAAAGATAAGGAAGGGTCCTGATATGGGGATTAAGATAGAGGGGCAGAATCATGATGGAACTGTTAAATTCAACCAAAATAACCTGATGGAAATCGTAAAGCATGGAAATAAAGTGGGACATATCGTTGTCGAATATATTAAGAAGTGATTGTATTTTCTTTTCCTAAATTATTTTGTTCCTCTTTATAAAAATATAGTTATCTATCATAGAGGCTCACTTTGTCCATATTTACAATCATGATCGAGATCAGCTCAGGCAGTGAGAGGGAGTTCAGCGATGGCTGTGAAGACCAGGAAGTTGAGGAGGTGACTGTCACTGGGGATAAGTGGATCATCAGGGTTCTCTACTACAAGTTAGAACAGAAGCTGGAGTTTGTGGCAGATATGCACTCGACTCAATAGATATATACCTTCAGCTTCACCAATGATTCCATGTTCAAAGGCTTATAATTCTATGGAGATGTCAAGACGATCTACAAATATTTGGCTTAAAATCCAACAAAGCGACTGAGGTTGAATTAGCTAGGTCCGCATTTATTGCTGATTGATACGATAGCAAACCAAACCAGAATGACACAAATCCCCTTAGAAAAGAAAAATATGGATATTTTATAGCTCAAAGAGATAAAAATAAGATAGTTGTAGGCATAAAATTACAAACTAAGACAGGAAAAAGGACGACTCAAGTACAATACTGACTAATGGTCCAAAAAATAAAATAGTCTCAAAATGAAAATCAAAAATCTCCAAGAATAAAACTCAAATTTAGCTGACAGGATCAAAAGACTAGAGTACAAGGCAAAATTGTGGAAGGAAGAGCAAGCAATATTACAGAAGAGATGCCTGATGTTTCCTGAATCAAAAGACAAAGAATTTTAGTATTTGTAGAGAAGAATCAAGATGCGAAAGATGAATGATGGAAGAGTGAGGGAAAGAAGTATTGTGAATGGAGAAAATGGCAACAATATTGAAAATCGATCTTAGGCTGGCAGGAAATAATAATAAGAGGAGGTTCAAAGCTAAAATGGAAGGCCCTTGAACCTAGTTCCTAAAAAGCAAGAATAATATTATGAAATGGATTCAGAAGACAAACAATTAATCGAAATTGTGCCAAACGAATCGATTATTTTTGAGCAAAAGCTAATATACACAGTTCCCATTCAACCCAACTCCTCTCACTTTGCAGTATCTCTCCCAACAATCAAAAAAATATCTTCTTCTCTCTAAAGCCGAATATTTTACTTCATATCAGACCAATGCATCAAATAATCTCTCAGCAGGGCTTCGAGAGTGTTTGTTTCATTTCAAAACTTATCTGAGGAGGAGTAGATATAATAGGAAGAGTTCAACTTATTAGTGGGCATCATTTCAAGCAGTTGTGTAAATTTCAAAAGTGCATAAAACTGCCAGAAAATAATATATCTCGATACAGGAAAAAGCAAAGTGATTAGGATGGGCATTTCCAGACATCTTTAGAAGACAATATCTTTCAAATTCAAAGACATAATTAATTTCGTTTTGGATTTTGACGAAGAACAAATATAATGGTACCTGAACAATTAATTAATAACTAAAGTAGCTTTAGATGTCGAGATGTGGGAAGGTGGTATTCATCCCTTCATTGAGCTGAAATCAGTCAACAGTAAGATAGAAATTATATGATATTGATATACTTTTATTTGATACATACACTATCAGATAGTTTGATTAAAAATAACATTTTTGAGTATCTTATGCCGAACTTGTGACAAATGCTAACAAAGACCATCTTATTTTTTGCATCTTGAGTGCAAAGCTGCTATTCTTTGGAAGCATACACCGAAATTGTTTTCTTTAAGTTAGCTTATTGACATGATCCCGATGTTGTCCTGCATCACTTGGAAAGGATATCGGATATAGGAGCATAGTTATTTGTACTTGTTTTCGTCTGTGTTTTTTATTGTGTTCAGATGTGCGAAAAGCTCTCGAGACAGTTTTTACTCAGTTTTAGTGAGAGCATAATTTATTTTTAAGGGGGCTCTGTTGAAACTGCTTTCATATTGGAAGGCGTTAGCTGAACTTGCAAAAAGAGCTGAGTAGTCTTTAATTTTTTATTTGAAGCTAGAAGATGGGGAATAGAAAGAGGGTCTGACTGTTTTATAGTGGTCTGGAAGATTGAATAACTGGGTCAGTTATCGTTTTGATGAGGTAAATCTTTTGATTTTTTTGGTCCTGTTGGCGTTACGAGCTAAGATGGTTTCATCGAGAGTTTAAGCTTCTAGGGTAGACTTGGATCCAAAATTAAAAGCTTTGATCTTGATAACCATTTTGAACTCATCTTATGATATTTTTATCAAATATCCTTTGTCCTTGAGCTCGTTGTATAGACTAGCTATTCTATTGGTTTCTACTTGTTAGGCAATTTCAGAAGGAGAGTTGGTATAATTTTATGAATATTCCATTTTAAAATCTGCTAGTCTTTATAATTCCAGAGGAACGTTGTCATAATTTATCTTGCGAGTGGTTTTTTTGAGACCTGGAAGAGCAAGGCTTTATCTAGAATGTTTAGAATGCTTTTTAACATTTATTCCATGCTTTATAACCTATCGGAGTTGTTCATTGACTTGTTTGACCTTGTTTCGTTCTTCCTCCAGGTTTGATTAGCCTTCCACTTCTGGAATTGTATTTTTCAGGGACATATCATTGAGTTATTGATGCATTTATGTTTTTTGATCCTTGCTGACCAATTTCGACTGCTATTTATCATCATTTCTTGGCCTTTGAGAGCTACTCGAATTTTCGGATCTATGAGTAGCTCTCAGATCTTACTGACTGCTGTTTCGGGAAACATTGCTGACTTTATGAAGAAGGGAAAACATTCCTGATTTTTTCTGTTTGTTCTGACTTTGTGCCGTGGAGTTAATTTTAATGCTGGTTCGACTTTAATTGGTACTTCTCTGCTGTTTCTTTTTATTTTTGCTTTCAAGTATTTTGGGAAGTAGTTGACCATCTGATTAATTATGAAATGTGCTTTGCTTTCTGATAGACTTGTGGGTTTTCAATTAATGATTTGAATATTTCGATATATGCTCATTGATGTGGCTTTCGAACAGATCGTCTTGCCGTCTACTTCTCCGACTTTTGTTCAGGGTGTTAATGTTCAGCAGTTTGTTTTAAACTATCTTATTTTCATGTTTCAGTCTGTCAATCTACTCGATGAGCCGATTGATTTCTGCCTTGTAATAACCAACCTTTGTTTCAAGAAGTTAGCACTCACTTACCATGCTTATCAGATCTTTCTCTTTACTCTTAGACAAATTTTCAGCTTCTTCCAGCTTACGCATTGAAAGTATGTGTTTTTTCTTAAGTTCAACCATTTCGCTGTTGGTGCTGACATCAGTCTGAATCTAAATATCCTTCATTTTGTCAAATTTATGTCTGAAGTGGAGACTGGTGAAGAGTTGAAGCATTTTCGAAATCCAAGGAGGTATTTTGCCAGAATATGCGTCTTTGAGAAGAAATTACATTTATTTTTTGGCTTCTCTCAGCCATCCCTGACTAGGGGCTGGCATACTATCTTTATTGAGAAAATCTTTCTAAATGTTGAGAAGCGTTTCGAGAGAGTCCATAACAGTTTGATGAAAATTTCCAAGCATTTTCTGATTTTTCATAATATCTGTTTGTTTGTTGTTCAGCAATTTCTAAATAAGTTAGGAAGTACATTGACTTACGCGAAGAACAGCTGATCATCGTCTAGTTTAGGAGATTCTTCCTCTCCATATCGATAAGCATAGAGGTCTTTTTGGTTGAGAAGATGATTCTTTATTCTTTCGATTTATGCTTTTTTAATAGTCTGAGAGCACACATAGCACAATTATGAAGTATGACTTGCTTTAATGCCATCTGCCAGTGTATTTCCAAATTTGCATTAGTATTTAGAGTTCAACTATTCATACTTGTTTGTTATATCCTAGAGTAGACTGCTCATTTATTGGACCTGAGTGAGGGCCCTTTCAGGCGAAATGAGGATGGTATTTTTGCAATGAGCCATAAGAAGCATATTGAGTTATTTGATCATTTTCAATTACTTATTCACATCTTTGGGTTAACCATTCTTGCTCGCATATTGCGTTTTGTACCTCTTGATCTGAACTGCAATAGCCTGTTCTTCCTTATATATTTTCGACAATATTCCATCTTTGGCAATATGTTCTTTCATAGCGAAGAATATTAAAATGCTAATAATAGAAAGATAGAACAAAATTAAATATATACAAATGTGAATTAATTGTTCAGAATGAAGAGGAAAAAGAGGGATTTGATAAGGGTGATCATCATTGATATGTTTTTAGATTGTTTTTAAATACATATCATACAACAGTTTATCTGGTTTTTGCCTAATGATAAAAATCGAATTTAAGGGAGCTTGTACAAATGCTAGAGTCCGTCTCTTTTCTGGGCTTACGCACTCGCTCTTGCTTTTGGATCTTTCTCCCCTGCTTCTTAGTGCCCCGCTTTGGCTCATCTGCCTCCACACCTTCGGGATTAAACTGCTTGCAAAGATCAGTTATTGAGCTGGAGAATTAGGATTTTCTGAGGGCCTCCTGGTGCCTAGGGATGTTAACGTGCTGAATAAGACTGTTGTTACTGTGAGATAGTCTTCAAATGCACTCCTGCAAATACAGCAAAAACTGCTGACCTTGGAGGGTTTAGGCACAAACTAACTAGTCTAAAATGTACGAGATCTGTCTTTTAGGTGGATAGCTCTTCTTTTTTAGACTAATGCAGACAAAGATAGCTGGAAGAGTTATTGACATATTTTTCCTAAATGGAGAAACGGGTACCTTGTCCATGTCGAGAATGAAGGCGGGAGTGTAGTAGCAGCCGTCCGGATTGAAGGTAGGGTGAATGTGGACGGTGTGGTTGTCACCGGTAGAGGGGTCCTGGGCGAGCGGTAGCAGGGCAGGGGAGAAATCCACCTAAACAGAGGGGCAGTTGGGCTCATTGCCGAGTCTTCTGAGGAGGAAGATGGCACTGCTAGCTCCTTGCTTGCCCTCTATGTCCGAGTTAATTTGTCCCCTTTACATAAATATTATGGGAAAGAATATAATCAATATTCTTAAGTTTGAATTCGAAAACTGCCACTCCTCCAGCCCCCCAGTTGCTCACTTTCTCTTCATCAGCTTGTCTCCAAGCTATCCACTTATCCCATTCTTTTTATTTTAACCTCCTCTCCTAAACTATTTCAATTGACCGCTTTGAATAAACTCAGAATAAAATACAGCAGAACCTCAACCTACTTTGTGCCCGTTTTATCGATGTGAATGAATGAATGGATATAGATGTATCACTGACTACCATAGACCCTTGCGAATTCTTCAACAAAGACACGCTCACCCATGCCTGATTCAATTTGCCAGTATTCCTTGTCGTAGTAACCCAGCTCGAATGCTAGCTTGGCGAAGGTGTCCCGTTGACGATTGGTGGTCCAGAAACGAGACTCAGCGATAGTTCGAATGTTGACATTAGGTCTGATGTTGCGCATCATGGCCTCCTCCCACCAACACACCATATGGTCCACATTGTTCTAAATATACTGATACATCCAACTAATGTCTTTCAGACGATGAATATGCTCAAAGTAGGTCTTCAGCAACCTATCAAAGCTTTAACTGTTTTGCTCCTTTAGAGCTGGCGCAATGCTCTAAAATGAAATTAGTTCCGATAGAGGGTTGAGTTGTGCCAATTTATCTAGAATGGCACTGAAGTTAGTTGGGTATTCAAAACCTCCCTAGGCCAATACTTTCACAACAGGGTAAAAGACATTATGAATATCGATTGGAATTTTTGTGTGTGACTAGAAGTATAATTTGCGGTTGAGGTCATTAATCATCGCATGGCACAGCTTGCAAAATATTTTCATGAAGTCGGCAGAGTTGAAAAATAGCTTGATTTTTTATGTGCTGGTGAAATGGGTCTACATGAGAGTTTGGAGATCAGTTATGATGAGTTCGCACATCACCTCAAAAGCTTGATAGACATCCAGGGGCTCCAGCAAACCAGTGACATCTTGGAGATACTGGAGGAAGCTCTCAGGAGTGTTGCTTTTTATGGAGTCAACTGTTATTTTATGAATTTCATAAATGTAGCTTATGTTCTAGGAATTGATCCAGATTACAGATATGACGTTGAAGAACGCTCTTCGTTTGTGGTAGTACTTAGGGTCACTGAAGATGGTCTTATTTATGTTTTGCAAAAGTTGGCTTACCACCGAGTAGAAAAAGTCTTTGAAAGTGGCGTGTTCATTTCTCTTCAAGTTGATGTATATCGACTTAAAGAGGTCGAGCGAGTAATCGATTATCTAATTTTGAGGGGAGCTGAAATTGTTGATGCATAGTTGGATGTTATAGAGCAAAAAGTCCTTGAAAGAGACGTTGCTCAGCTGAGTTATATTCGTCCAAAGAGCTGAATTGGGTTGACCTTAAATGAGATCAGAGAGGAGCTCTGTCAAAAGAACCCGAACGTAGCGTAGAGAAGCCAGATTGTTGCCTTATTTGGCCAGACTGTAGTACTTTAGGATCAGCTTAGTTTGCTCCTAGTTAGCGGTGGTTTTAGGTAGCAAATGAGCACACAAATGCAGCCAAATGGTGGCAGCTCCTCTGGAAATGTTGTTGGTGTCGACTTGCTGGAAAAGTTGAAGATTTGTCTCAAGGTTGAGTTCGAAAGCTGTCAGGATGTGCTCGAATAGCTAGCTAAAGCAATCAATCTAGTTTGGTGAGTTGTAACCTATTTCGTCCATAATTGCGTCAGCTTCAGGACTGAGAATTCTCAAAAGAGCTTTCTCTAAAATTTGTTGACTCTTGTTTTTCAGGCTTAACTGCTCCTCCATTTAATACTTATCCTTTCCATGTTCGATACAGACAGATAGCACTTCGAATATTCTAGCAAAGGGATTCCGCTTGCCTTCCTCCACCTTGATGGGTACTGAGATGGCCTGATAGCAGAAGTTGAGGGCAGCATCGATGATGATTGTTTTTTGTTGGTTGAAGTGATAGTCGTACATAGTGAGTAGCTTGTAGATCAGGTCGATGATGGAGTTGAGATAGTAGAAATCAGTGTATTTAAAATTTTGACACAAATATTGCATGTATTTCATGGCAAACTATCTTGATATTTGCTTCTCATCGTCGTTTTTGAAAGTGTATTGACTGGGAATGGACATCCTACTCAGTATTTTTAGCACACTGTTGATTGGCTTTCTCTTGTGCTGGAAATCTATATCCCGAGCCAGCAACACATCATTGTAGTACTTCAGCAAATTTTCCATATAAACTACATCACAAAGAATATGTCTGAAGTAATTTGGAAAGTAGACGTCTCCTGAGTTTGCTCCCGATATGTTGTCAATGGAGTCCTCATCGATTTAAAACTCATGTAGACTGAGGGTGAAAGGATACATGAAGATGTACTCGAGATATTCGAGGGTGAGGTTGACCACTTAGAACATTTGCTAGCTTCCATCGAAGCTGTTGAAGAGAGCTTTGCAGTTTTCTACTCCGAAATAGAGGAAGAAGGCCAGATAGCTGTTCCTGAAGATGTAGATACATCGTCTATATTCATAGTATGTTTTAGAGGTTGACTGAAAAGTGAGGTACTCAAACATCGAAATAAGAATCTGTAGCAACATACAGTAATGGTTGACGTTGAATTATAGCCCGTACCTGCTTGTGATTTCTTCCAGGTTGCCCTAGTTGGATGTGTTGAAGTTGGGGGGCAAGGTAAAGGAATTTACATACATTTGGATTGTCTTTTCCAGCATTGAACTGTATGAATTTTCCTCAAAGAGAGATTTAAGGCTCATAGCCACCAGATCCATCATGCTCTTGGTGATGTAGGAAGGCTTATTGGTTGACAACAAACATTGACTCAGGACATAAATCATCTAGCCATAGACCTTGGCCTTTACAGTATCGGCCTGTCCGTAGTTGGTAATGTTCTCTTATGACCGGGTCTCGGAAACGATGTTGAACTCTTCCTGTTCTATGAGTTTGAGCATATTGTTGCAGAAAACAAAGCAAAAGGCATCGGAGCTAGTGAGATTTTTGAGGCACTAGTCAGTGACTCTGGTGTCATTTATCATGGCCTTGAACTCCTGGTTGGCCTATGGGCTGCGAGGGGAGCCCGATACTATCTCTGTTGCAAGGTTTTGTAGGGTGCCGATCATCGAGGGTGAGTGCGACTTTATGAGAATAGTTATATAGTTTCCGGTTTGCGGGAAGATTTATAAAAGAGGCAACCACCCAATCCATAAGTTGGTGTTATCAGTCAGAAACATTCATTAAATCATTCAATGCTCTACTTGGGCTCAGCCAAGGTAGTCAAGTTACGCTTGCGACGAATAATATCTTTCTCTGATTTATTGTGACCTCTTTGAAGTGGTGATTTATTGATGTTCAAAGCCCACACTTGCTTTAGTTTATTGTTAATGTTGTTGAAAGTGCTCTTGGGGGTCAGAGCCTCCACCTTTTTAAGCTTAATTTCCGAAATGTTCTTGGTCAGCCTTGGAGTATGGCAGCTGATATCTTTTCTCGCATCCTCACGTTTCATCGTATTATTGAAGTTGATAACATGGCTGTTATTTTAGCTGTTGGGATTGTTTTCCTCTAGGCCTTTAAGACATTCTTTGACTGTGATGGCTGACCTATTCTCAGTGAAAGATTTCATAACTTTTTGTGACTTGATTTTGGTGGTTAAAACAGCAGTTATTGATATTTTTTCTTCAGGAATCAGGCTATGCTCGAAAGCCTCCTCCCAACTGATTCTCTTTTCTTCGTTGATAGCCAAACACTTCTCAATAAAATCTTTCGACAGGTCAGATATACACTTACTATAAATAATTTTCTGGTGGTAGATGGCATTAATCAGTTGTAGCTAATTATTGGCCATCCACGGTGTCTTTCCATGCAACATTTAATAGTAGATCAACCCAACTGACCATAAATCAGACTTGTTGGTATATTTTTGTTTCTGAAGTAATTGAGGAGACATGTAAAGAGGAGTTCCTACGATTGATTTTAGGAAAGTGTTCTAGTTTTCAATGTTTTTGGCAAACCCAAAATCGCTTAGTTTGCATTGAGTGCCTTTAATGAGGATGTTGGCAGGTTTGAGATCGCGATGGATGATGTTCATATTGTTCAGATATTTGATCCCTTCAAGAATTTGTTTCAAAAAATTAATGGCATCTTCTTCAGGCATTTTTCGCTTGTTTTTGAGGTAGCTGTAAAGATCATAGTCACATATCTAGGTGACAATGTACATATTGTTGGCGGTCTGGAAGACGTCGTGGAGTTTTACGATGTTTTTGTGGCTTACTTTCTTCATGATTTCGATCTCACTGTGTAAATTTTTGATGTTGAAAGCACTAGTGAAAAGACGCTTATCGATGACTTTAACAGCAACTGGCTCTCCAGTAGCAATCACCTTTCCTCGATAGACAGAAGCATAAGAACCTTGTCCCAGAAGCTGCTTCAGACTAAACTGATATTTCTATATTCTTTTCTCGTGTTCCATTGATATTAACGGATAGCTTATTATAACTATTATCATTTCTATATGAAAAAATCATCATTATCAAAACTATTAATGTTAGAATATAAAGATCAGTCGAAAGCCTTCACGCTTATGGTCTAGTGTTTGACCAAGTCAACAGCCTAGCTCTTTTCGAAGGGAATCAACTTCATTATGAATTGTTTCTGCCCGGAGTCCAGAACTACCTTTACCTTGCCACTTTTTGGTACAAAATAATATCCCATTGATTGGCTGCAGTCAAGTTCTATCTCTATTTTTCTGTCATGTTTATTCTCCAGCATGTATTCAATGATTTTACAATTGCTTTTCAGAAATTTGACTCTGGCGAGTTTTTAGTATTTTGCTGGAATTGGCAAGTCCTGGCCTGTTTTGCTGATCAGTTAGCAATGAGCCTTGTTATCATACTCAGTTCCGATATTATTTTTGATGAGGATGTTAATTTATATGTTGGAGTGAACTGAAAGAGTAAATAATCGTTCCTTTTCGTAGTAGTCCAAACAATCTTTCCAATAAATTCTGTTCTTAGCCCACATTTCTCGGAAGGCCTGCAGACCAACTCCTTTCTTCCCACGTGCATAATTCTTAAGGATTTATCCAAAGACTTCTTCATCAAATACTTGTCCGCATATCTTGAAGAAAGGTACAAGATCTGGGTATTTCAGCTATCTTCTCATCAGGAGGTCAAGCTTTTTGAAAATATCGTTGATTTGATCTTCTTCGTTTGGTGGTTTTTTTATTCCTGATTCGGAGTTGATGAAAGGAATGATAAGGTAGATACCTGCGTTGAGGTGTGTTTTCAATTGAATTTAGCGATTGTGGGAGAAGTGCATTACCTTTAGAGGCTTGAGAATTGATTTTTATGATTTTTCTAGAAGGAGAAGTGAACAGTAAATGTAGGGCTTGAACAGTTGGTTGCTTCCAATCAGAATGTCCTCTTGATGCAAGCATATATGAACTTATGAGGCCTGAGGTAAATCCATAGAGTAGTACCATCTGGATAATGAAATACTGTGCTGTTGGCTGTTTTGTTCCTTGTTGGCCTCAGCAGTGATGTACTTGCCTTTGATTCTGACTTACTCCCAGTTGTGAGCATAACAGATACAGACATATTTGAACTTTTTCAAAAGCTCTTCCTAGCTTACTTCCTGCTTTTCGTAGTTGTGGCTTAGTACTTTGTAGTATATCTTTCCTTCTTCCTCCTCATAGCTGAGGAGTGGGTAGGCATAGTTCTTCAGAGGTATAAATTCGTCCTAGTCAAATTATTTTTCTTAAATATCGTAGAAAGTGACAATATTTTTATTTTTAAAATTTTCAAGGATGATAGATTTGATGTTGGCCTTTTGGAGATCTTCGATGTAGGTGGGACAACCGGTGAGGTCGTTGAAAACATTGCTGACCTACAAATCGTGTAAATTCAAGTATCTTTTATGGAGCTTAGCATATGCCTTTTGGAGAAGACTAATCCATATTTAATTGGATGTGCTTGAAGCAAACTTAGGCTTTGCGAGAGGTTAACAAGGAATCAGATCGTCAATGGTTACGCTTTGCCATTATCCATTTTTGCACAATCTAAGACGATAGATGCCCAAAGGATTAGTTTGATTTTGTTTGAAGAACAATCTCTCAAGAAGTGAAGGGTTGATAAATGCGAGTGAGACAACGACTGAGAAGAAAGAGTTATCGGCCAATTTGCCCCGAACTAGGTTGTTGTGGTTCATGCGATCTATGAGAGTATACTGACCGTCATATATATCATGAGGTCTTCTCCAATGATTCACAGTATCATCTATGAGATTCTTGTCAGAGTAGCCCACAATCGAAGATTCTTCAGGAGGAAACTCACTATCGATAAATTTGATTTTTGAATTTTCCAGATGTTTGTTGATCTCGTCAATGGGAGTAAGTGCAATATCGATTTTCTTAAGGACTGTATCAACTAATGTTTTTTAGCTTTGAATAGCTGACACTTCAGGATGGATGTACTGCAATTGCTTCTCCTTGGTTATGGGTCTTCGTCGGAATCTGTAATAAGAAATATCGTACCTGAATGTTGATTGCAGTTTCCAGCCTTAATGTAGCTATATTTGGGCCACAAGCGTGAGCTCCCTTGGTTCAACTGTCTTGGAGACTATTCGTTAGTGGTTGGCTCTGTTCTTGATGCTGATATTTTCAGAGCCTGTAAAATCACACTAAAAATCAATAATTTTGAGATCCTGAACATCGAGGTAGAAGAGGTAGGTCTACTGTTGGTCGATGATGGAGAATTTCTTTCTGATTTTGATGCCAGGGTAGAGCTATCTGACTTGTTCGTTGTTAACTTGCATAGGATAGTTATGTTATTAAATTATCAAGATAACTGCTACTCTTCAGTGCTCCACGGCTCTATATCTAGGTCTTCTCGTAAAGCTCTCATCTCCACAGAAGGAGTCGGCTTCAGTTCTGTCTTCTATTTGGGAGGAGACATGCGAGAAATAGTACGATAGAGGGACATTTTTGTTGATCTGGCTTAAAGAGGTATCAAGGCGGCTGATTTTTCAAATCTTTGAGCTAGCATATCCTATCTGAATTTATTCAATCTTTTAGTGGTCATGAATCGATCGATGATGGGCAGTTTATTAGCCTGCACCTAAAATTCCTACTTTTCTTTGTGTCTGAGGTCACTGTCAATGATGGCTTTATAGAGGAGATTGATTGTTTTGAAAGCAACTGATTTGTTAGAATTTTTTGTTGATAGATGATTCAGAGATGTTTGAGATTCAGGGTTTATATCATTCTTGATGAGGGTACTTTTTAGAATGAAATCTTCGTTGACTTTTTTTGAACTCATAACATGTACCTTCCTTTTGCTTTTATTTTGGACCCCTTTAGTGTTTTTTAGCTCCTGGTCATAAATACTCATGCTACTGATCGCCTTCTCAATTCTAGGCTCCTTGTCATGACTTGCTTTCCCAACAATGCTCAAAAGATCGATCGTATTTAAACTAGGGGCTTTGTTGGCGCTGCCATTGTTTTATGCCAAATTGTGACCATACTAATAATTATTGAGTGTCGAATGGGAATGTTTACTTCTATGTGAGTGCCGGCGTTTGCTTAGATATTCTTTTGAACTGAATTTGCACAATTCTGAGTACTGACTCATTAGAGATTTATCATTATTTCTGTCAAGTTTCGATAAACTACCTTATCGCTTTACTTTGGATTGTTGGACTATGACCGGTGCGAGTTTTTTGTTCAGAGGGCCCATTTGAGGGTAAAGCTAATAAAGACTGTCCATGGGAGTTACTTTAAGCTTAATATAATTATCATGCAAAATAGGATGAATGGAAACAGAACAGAATCAAAAAAATCAGTAATATTGTTTTCTAAAGGCTGAATAGCCATCCAAATAGTTCCTCACATCTTCAGTAGCATCTTTAATCAAATTTGACAAGAATAGACCAATGATGTTTAATTATTGATCGGAGGAGTCGTTTCCTAACCACTAGCTCACTTTGATCCCATTTCTTTCCTGCAGCATAAAGCACTACTAATCATTGTCAATTATGATAGTTTTGCTGAGAGGTCTGCCTAACCTGCTCAGATCTTTTATTACTCTGTTTTTGAGACGGGTGGTATGATATCTGTAAAGCCTAAAACTGACCTCAGGAAATTTGTCAATGATGTGCTCGGAATAGCTGGGCATGGAGGAGGTAAAGACCACTATTTAGAAGTGTTCTGCCATCAAGCATATAAATTATTTGGCGAAAGGTCGGATGAATATTTACACTTTGCTGTATTACTCTCTCACATGAACTAAAGTTTAATCCAAGTCGAGGACTAAAGTATAAGATTTATTATTGTTTTTGGTAAGATATGGTGATGGACAGGTGGCGAAGGTCTTCAGTTGAGGGTTCTTATCAATAATGGCCTAGTGATTGTTGATATAGATGGCGTATAATTTGAGTAGTTCGTAGAAGGCTCGATTTATGGTCACATTTCTGTTTTCAAATTAAGTTATCAAAATTTTCAACTGCATATATAGTGAGTGATTAGATTTCATTATCATAGTTAGCCTTTTGTAGAAGAAAATGGTGAGAGAAGTTACTTACTTTTTGAGATGAATATTAAGATAGGTCAATCTCTCCTGGATTTAAAGCAGCGAGTCATTAAGATTCTGATGTCGACCGAGTGAATAGATAAAGAAAAGATAGAGACCTAGAAGTGATTATAAAAGATGCATGACATCTTGTAAATATTTTCCTATCTCGGAACTGGCTACTAAATCGACTGTTAGCATGATCAGGATTCTTTCCATGAAAATCAGGCTTTTTAGATCTTTTTGTTTCTCTTCCTATCTATATATGGTATCAAGATGTGAAATATCGTCCCAGATAAGATTGCCATTTTATGTCTTTTTGCTCCCCAATATGTAACTTTTGAGTTGCTTGAGCAGAATGGCCTCCTCCTGAGAATCTTCTCTCAACATGGATAAAGTCAAGTATATATCAAGCAAAATTTAGATGTGGAAACAAAGTTCATTGTATTTTATGTGATTCAGGTTCAAACTAAGTCCCTACTCATCGATAGTTTCAAAAATCTATTATTTTATTCGCTGGGGTGTTCTTTTCTTTTTCTCTTTGAAATGCTCCATTTTTTTGTCGGCTGCTGATACTTTCGAATATTTTTTTGTTTGTTCAGTCTAGCTTCTCTTAAGTGCTTGTTCTTCAGTATTTGCTAACTTATGAAAAGAGAAATTCTTATCTTTCTTATTATTTTTCTTGTCACAGACTAGTTTGATTCGACTTAATTCAACAACTCGACCAATTTTCTATCTTTTGTGTTCTTCTTCGTATACTTACTTTTCTTGAAATAAAAATGGTTTTTTGTTGTTTTTCAGACTTGACTTTAAGGGTCTGGGACCTGATCTATTCTGATCCATTTATTTGCGTCCAAGAGACAGATGCCGAAAACTGACTTTATTCTAATCCCTGTAAAAGGGCTCCTTCTACCTGATAAAATCTCTGCTTTTCCGATGCTGAAAACAATCTCTTGAAAGGTTAATCTTAAGTTTATTGACTAAATTCAGGTACTCTTATGTGAATTTGTTTCCTTTTCTGTTTCCAACTTGGCAAAGGGAAGTATCAGCACTGTGCTCAGAAGGCTCAGTTTTAATACGTTGCCGTTGAGTGGAAGGTTTAAGAGGATTAAGCGTATACCTTGCTTGGTGGGTTGCTGGATCTATCTTTTGATTATAGGGTGCTGGCTCCATCCGAGGTTTCTGATGGTTAGTTATAGGATTATAACAATTTAAATGAGTAGTAAACTTACTCAGGAAGAGATCGATAGATTAGCCAACGAGGATGATTCTGATGGAGAAGCCTACTAATAAAAAATAGAGGAAGCCTATGAAGATTAATTCGATAAGGAACCAGCATAATAGTTCGAGGAAGATTTTGAACCTGAAGTGTCGTAAAATGCATCAAAGCATACACCTATTCATGACGTATCTGAAGTCAAATCGGAGATGCAGGAATCTAATAATGAAATCAATGAGGAGATGGGAGAAGAAATAGGATAGTCTGTTGTATAAAGCTTGGGGGAGTTCAAAAAAGATGAGGACTTGTCTCTCGCCAAATCGTAGTTTATTCAAAGCTCCAACCTCAATAACCTGCAAGTCGACAGCAAAATCAAAAATAAACAAGCATAAAAGACCAAAAATACTGAAATTCAAAGACCAAAAACAACTAAAAACTAGAGTAAGTCCGCCAAAGTCGACAAGCAACTTAAACCCAAGAAGCAGTAAGAAAAGCCAAAAGTTTCACAGGACCCAAAGCCAGAAAAAAAGCCAGTTGTCGGAATCTTAAATCAAGGAAAGAATGAAGGCTGTTCAATAAGAAAAGGACAGACTGCAAAAGATAAAGCAAGAGAAACAGCAGAAGGAGGATGACCAGAAAAGGAAATAGTACGAGGAAGCCAAAAAATTAGAAGAAGAACGCAAGTAGAAGAACAGGAAGATACTAGAGTAGCAAAAGAAAAAGCCAAAGAAAGGGACAATTTAAATGATTACAAAGCATGAAATGAAATTTGAAGAAGGATAAGTCAAACTTCCAGAAAAAAGAACTGACTTTACGTATACGAACATGGTGAAAGAAAGAAAACAAATGGAGAAAAATATTCAAAAACAGATCGAGCAAGACAATAAAAACAAACTCAAGAAATTACAACAAAATCCCAGAAGCTAGCTGAAAGGGTAAGCCAGAAAAGCTTAATTTTTAGCAGAGAGAAAAGTTCAGCTGGAAAGATAAAAGAAAATGAAGCATGAGGAGGTCAAGGAATAAGATGTGCTTGTGGTTAAAAAAATCAAAAAGTAAATCAACGAAGCCAAACAGTTCAACAAGGAAAAAATTGACCAAATTCATCGAGCAGAAAAGACCTTAGAAGATATCACAAGAAAGTTCAAGAACCGATAGAAGTAATATTTTTCAAAATACGCTAACGATCTATAGCAAGGTCAAGGTGTCGTCTATCATAATATTTCTGAACTAACACCTATTGAAAAATTCGTGGCAAGTGTTCCATAGGCTAAAAATTCTGATGAAATATTTAAGCTGATCGATAACAATGGTGATGGGGTATTGAGTTCAGAAGAGATTAAGGAAAAGCTTATGGAGTATAAACTGGAAGAAGATGTAATCAAGAAAGTAGAGGAGATTCTCGATTAAAATTCAGATGGTACAGTCAGTCACTAAGAATTTGTCTTTTTGGTCGATAGGTAACTTAAAAAACAAAAGGACTATCGCTAAATTATGGGAACTCTTGAAGTGAATGATCCTCTGGACCTGTAGGCAAAGATAGTCGATATGCAGGCCAAAATGAAGTACATCGATGTCCAGATCGATAAACAAACAAGGAAAAACAAAGGAAGCCAAGAGTACCAAGCCAAAATAGATAAGTTATAGAAAAAAGCCAAAAAGCTAGAGAATGACTGGCGAAAATAGCATGAATTAGCATAATAAGGAAACACTGCGGATACGGCCAATACAACAGCTCAGCTTGCCAACGAAGCAGTCAAGCTAAAAAATGAAAAAAATATGAAAAAATAATTTTTGGACAAATTGAGAATCAAAATCAAGGATAATCTCAAAGAAAAGACAAAATTGTTAGCTTCCCGTGTCGAATAGAATCTCAGATTAGAGCAAGAGATATTCAAGATCAGGAACGAAATTCAAGAAAAGGAGTTGAGGTATATGAGCATGAAGAAAATCCAATAAAACAAGAAGGGATATTTCGAAAGACAGAGCCAAAAGCTGAAGGAAATGGAGGAAGCTTACAAGAAAACCAAACAGTATAAAATATCGATAGCTGACCCAAGTATATTTATATTTATTCAGGCAAACAAACCCAGTTGACAGCTGAAAGGGATTAAATGCGCCTTCTGGCAGCAGTTCTGATGATCCAACGAAATTACCGACGCAGGAAAGCTCGTGGTTAATTCTTAAAAATGAAAGCTGGCAAGCAGTGACCTAGCTTTGCCTATTGATAGATTAATTTATGATATTAGATGTAGTAACTTTAAAATATATAATCATGCATGGGTGGAATTTGGTGCAAAAAACCCGTACATGGTGAATATCACCAGTACCAGGCCAGCAACCAGAATGCTCACAAGGAATAATGTCTAAAAATAAAGCCACCATTTGCTACTGTAGTTGTGCTCGCACTCACAAATGTTAGGCTGAACCAAGGCATTATGCTCCTAGTCATCCTCGACATATCCGCTGCTTCGATCGTACCAAACGCATTTGAGGTGTATCCAGATGGGAATGACAATGACATAAGAATATCCAACAACTGCTCCGTTGAAGCTAATCAATGCTTGCAGATTGATTCCAGAAATGTATACAAGATAACTGACAAGGACGAACACTAAAACGTAAATGATTTCTCTCATGTTTGTTTTTTTGTGAACCTCGATGCCCAACATCTGGAAGAAACGGATCCTGTATGATCAAAGATGTACTTAGAAACGATCATGAAAAGAGGGAAGACGCTACCCATTTGGAGGACCATCACAATTTCCAAAATAACCATTTGCCACATGCCCTGTTTGAAGAAGTCGTTGATGATCTGAGGGTTATGCACGAAGGGATGTCTGTTGGCAATGGCTGTGTAACATATACAATACCGAAACTGCCGAAAGTCATGTAGGCATAAGCAATGGTGCCCAATAGGAAAGTAGACTTCACTACTCCTTGATATTAATATCTTCTGGGGTTTTTTATGAGGTTCTGGACGAGAAAGTCGTGAATGGAGTATCCCATCATGAGAGAGGATATAAGTGTGACGGGTGATCCACTAACGGGTACTGTATTGCTTCCTGCTGGTGCAGTGAACATGGCCCACATAATGAAAAGCAAATATGTGACGATGCTGACGATTCCATAAGCCAATATTTCTTATCCGATGTGGTATATTCTCACCCCTAGAATTGCAAAGAACAACAATACAGCAACTAACGGCCCAACCCAGTTGGATGTGTAGCCAAGCAGTCCTTCTATTTGGAGGCAGATGATTCGAAAGTATATGACGAGCTGAACTATAAAGTTGAACCAAATGAAGCCTCCGTAGCCTGCCATGTATCGGTAGTCTTATTTAAAATGGGCCAAGATGCAGTCCTGGATTTGACTGCCTTTGCCCAAATGAATGACGATAAGTTTGGCGGTATAGTACGAGATAAAGCCTGTGAGGATGCAAACCCATAGAGTGGTCAGCCAACCTGCCTGTAAACCCAATTGTGGCAGAACCACACATATTCCAGCACCTGAAATCATCCCATTGACCAGCCCAATGGTGGTAGTTGAGGCGCTAATGTCGGCTCCTGCATGAAAGGCTTATTTTTCGTCCTGTTCAACAGTGTGTATTTTATGATCTTGGTGTCCTTCTAGTGCCTAAATCATTTTTTATATAACCTAACTACATAAGGGACATAAGGTAGTTTAAAAAAGAGAATAATCCTATTATTGGTTCTCTCGAGTCACGGTAAAAGATAAAAGCTGTTAATTAGTGACCCTGTCAGTTCTGTCAGACACATTTGTTATAATTTATCCATGTTCTCCTCGTATCTTGAGGAATAGATTACCAGAATGCGACCCTAGACTTCGGAGCTGCAAGATGATAGCACCCATATAGATAGTAGACATGATTATAGGGTGGCCGAGAATGATCCGCGCTGGGGAAATCTTTCACCATTCTAGGCATAGTACTGGCCGAGTCAACTTTATTCCTCACCTCAAGGTAATCTCATATACTAACACAGGAACCATGCTGGGAAGTACCTTTATCATGACAATTTTTATCGAAATCATTATGTTAAAATTTGTCTTCATGGGGGTACATTTCTATGTCGGCATCGTTTGCTGCCTCTATATACTATACCTGCTCTTCACACTGGGCTATTCCGATCCAGGAGTCGCATTTGCTCATTTAGAGAAAATAAAAACGCATGAGGAACTGAATTTGTGTGACTAAAAATGCAGACATGGGCCTTATTCTCCATAAGTATACAACAATATTAAGACAGGAGCTGACGAGGTACTGTAATAAGTGTCACATAAACACTACAAAAAAGACCAAACATTGTTCGATTTGCAATTGCTGCATCATAGACTACGACCATCACTGTGTTTTCATAGGAAAATGTGTTGGAGGAAACAACATGGGCAAGTTTCAACAATTTTTGGCAATGGTGTTTGGAACCTTGCTGTACGGGCTGGTATCGGCTGTTATGCAAACTAACAACGTCAAAACTTTATCCTGATGTGTATCAATTAGGGTGATGCTATTTTTAAAGGATATGAACATTAACATAAATCAAAGGGTCATGAGGGTGAACACCATCAGTGTGAAACCCAGTAGCATCGCCAATATCAGAAAGACGGTTTAGAGGTACTTAGTGAACTTGTTGCGATAGGTATTTTCACATTAGCAAAAATTTTGCTCAATTACCTTTTTGCTCTCCTCGTCACCTTCGATGGCCCCGCTGCTCTTGTCATACCAGACACATTTGAGATGGATCCAGATGGGGATGATGATCACATATATATATCCAACAACTGCTCCGTTAATACTGATAAGCACTTGCAAATGGACCCCTGAGGCATATACCACATATGAAACCAGGATGAAGCACATGATATAAATAGCTTCCTTGATTGACATCTTCTTGCTGACTTCCATCTTGAACATCTGGAAGAAACGAATCCTGTTGTTATTTTATATTTTACTTGGAGACGATGAGGAAGTTGGGGTATGCAGTGATCATGTGTCCCATATAGACGATTTCAATTACCACCATCTGCCACTGCCCGTTGGTAAAGTAGTCAGTAATGATCTGAGGATTGGAGGTGTATGGGTGTCTGTTGACGATGGCTGAATGAAGAGATAATTACCAAAGGCGCCCATTGTGATATAGGTATAGGCCAGTGTGCCGATGACGAAAGTTCCATTCACGATAGGAATATATTGCTCTCTTTTTGGATTCTTTATGATATTCTGAACCATGAAGTCGTGGATAGAGTAAGCCATCATCAAGGTGGAGGCTAATAATACTGGAGAACCTGATGCTGGAACTGTGTGAGGACCAGGTGGTGCTGTCAACTGTGCCCATAGCAAGAATATTAAGTAAGAGATGATACTGATGATGCCGTAACCCAAAATTTCCTCACCGATGTTGACGAATCTGATATAGAGGATGACTGCTGTCAGGAAAATGGCCACTCCTGGGCCTACCCAGACGCTTTGGAATCCCATCAATCCTTCTATCTGCAGACAGATGATTCTAAAGTAAATGATTAGCAGAGGGATGAAGCTGAACCACATAAAGAAGGAGTATGCTCTCATGTATCTATAGTCATTTTGGAAGTGAGCCATCACACAATCTCGGATCTGCTTGCCTTTACCGAGATGGGTAACGATTAGGCGGGCAGTGTAGTAGGAAATAAAACCTGCGATGAAAGCAACCCAAATAGTGGTGATCCACCCAGTGGTGACTCCTAGTTGCGGAAGGACCAAACAGGTACCTCCGATCATTCCGTTGACAAGACCGAGTACGGTGACGGGAGCAGTAATTTCTTGACCTTTGTTTATGTTTTACGATTAGCTGGCATCAAGCAGTTCGAGTTATGCCATAATAAAATCAATATTGGCATTATCAACATAGCTACATTTTTTAACTATACTGAACATCTCTTCTCATTCTCAGATATTCCCGATTTGTTACTATAAATGATAGAGTTGGGATAATCAAATAGAATATTCAGGGGGTGGGGTGGGGGTTGGGGTTGGGGTAGGGGGTGGGGTCGGGGGTGGGGTTGGGGTTGGGG